>JGI12575J12848_1001197_pt1 | contig 12097 bp, 10 predicted proteins | sample A23P1SouthBayCA_2_FD_12848 | JGI IMG/M metagenome (IMG submission 12848) | reverse complement strand
CCGCCAGCGCCCCCGTCCGAGACGCAGGTGATCGACGTCGGCGAGCCCGCCGACCCGCAGGCCGTCGCGGAAATCGACGCGAACGGTCAGCTCCTCCAGGACGGGGATCGCGTCCTCGTCCTCGGCGACGGGCAGATCCGGGGCTACGACGTGTCCGACCCGACGGACCCGGAGCAGGTCTGGAGTCGTCCCCTCGACGACCGGCTCGTGACCGCCCGCGAGCGCAACGGCACGGTCTACCTCGTGACGCAGACGCACGTCGGCGGCTCGCCCTGTCCGATCGAGCCGCTCGGGGCCGACGCCGCGATCCCCTGTGGCGACGTCTTCCGGCCCGACGCGCAGATCTCCGTCGACGCGACCTACTCGGCGTTCGTCCTCGACGCGGCGGACGGCGAGGTCCGCGACTCGGTCAGCTTCGTCGGGACCGGCCGCGACACGGCGGTCTACATGTCCGAGGACTCGCTGTACGTCACCTACACCTCGCGGACGAGCCGCGCCACGCTCATGGCGGACTTCCTCACCGAGGAGTTCGACCGGACCCCAGCGCACGTCGAGGAGCGCATCGCCGAACTGCGCTCCTACGACATCAGCGAGTCCTCGATGCGGCGCGAACTCTCACGGACGGTTCGGCAGTGGCTCGACTCGCTCCCGGCGGACGAGCGCCGCGACGTCCAGCGCGACCTCTCCGACGGGGCGTCCGCCTACGTCGCCGACCACCAGCGTGACCTCACGGAGACCGGCGTCGTCCGGATCGGCGCGACCGAGAACTCGCTGACCGTCGAGGACACGGGCACCGTCCCCGGCCGCCCGCTCAATCAGTTCTCCCTGAGCGAATACGAGGGCACGCTCCGGATCGCCACGACCGTGCCCGGTGCCGGCACCGCCCAGAGCGTCAACGACCTCTACGTTCTGGAGGCCGACTCCCTGTCGGTCATCGGCAGCGAGACGGACATGGGGACCGGCCAGGAGGTCTACGCGGTCCGGTACGTCGGCGAGACGGCCTACGTCGTGACCTTCCGCCAGGTCGATCCGCTGCACGTCGTCGACCTCTCGGACCCAACGGACCCCGTCGAGCGCGGCACCCTCCGGCTGCCGGGCTTCTCCTCGTACCTCCACCCCGTCGACGACGACCACGTCCTGGGCATCGGCGAGGAGAACGGCCGCGTGAAGGCCGTCCTGTTCGACGTCTCGAACCCGGACGACCCCGAGATCGCCGACGATCACGTGCTCGACGCCCGGTGGTCCGCCGTCTCGCAGTCCCACCACGCCTTCACGATCGACCGGCGCCACGGCGTGTTCTTCCTGCCCACGGGCCGGGCGGGCGTCGTGATGGACTACACGAACGGCAGTCTCGCCGTCGAAGACCGGATCGAGACGACCGGCGCACCCGAGCGGGCCCGCTACGTCGACGACTACCTCTACGTCTTCGCGGGGAGCGAGGTGGCAGTCGTCGACGAGACGGTCTGGGACCGCGTCGCGACGCTCGACCTGACGGGGGACTGACTGGCGTCGCGCCCCTGCCGGGACCCAGGTGGCAACCACCGAACGAACGCGCGCGTGCCACTCCACTTCTGTCGTCCGGAGCAGGTCGGAACGCCGTCTGCCGGCGTGACTCCTCAAACTGCCTGATACCGGCATCGTTACACGCGATCATCGACGGCAAATATCGGCGTTACATTGATAGGGACTAACTGGCAACTATGAGTGTGGTTCACAATGTCGATGGGAGCTTACGACGACGAGGAACACGAACGTCGTGAACGGAAGAACTCGTCCGTCGATACCGACTTCGACGACGAGCGCACCGAGTACGAGGGAAGCGTCGAGTACGACACCGGCGAATCCACAGAGGACCTCCTGACCCAGTTCAAGGAGATGCAGACGGACTGAGACTCACTCGTTCTGCACCGCCAACGCCGCCGTAGTGACGACCACGACCGCGGCGACGTGTCCGACGACCGCCACGAGCAGGAACGGCTGTGCGAGGACGAACGGGACGAGCGCCAGTTGCAGGAGCCCGAAGGCCAGCGTCGCCAGGTCTGCACGCCGGAGCGCCGCGGCGGCGTCGCCGTCGAGGTCCCACCTGACCGACCGCCAGAGCGCCGTCACGCTCGCCCACCACGCCGCGCCGATCCGATAGCAGACGTCCCAGAGCACGAGGAGGAGGACGTAGACCGCCGGTGCGGGCGGCGACTCGCCCAGCAGGGAGACGAGCAGGCCCGGCGGTGTCCGGGGGTCGACCACGAAGAGGTAGGTCAGGAGGCCGACGAAGGCCAGCAGCCCCAGGACGACCTCGATCCGCGTGCCGAAGAGCGCCCGCCGGTAGGCCAGGGGGGCGTCGGCCGACCGGACGGCCCCGGCGATGGTCGTCATCGCCGCACTGCCGGCGCTGGCGACGACCACGGCCACCGTCCCGGCGACCACGCCCTCGACCGGCAGTCCGTAGAGCCACGCCAGGACGAGTATCGCCACCTCGAAGCCGAGGAACTGGGTGGCGAGGGCAACGCGCGTCGAGACGCGCACGCCCGGGACCGCCTCGACGATGGTCTCGTAGACCCAGGCGTGGGCGGGTTCGTCCGCCTCGCCTTCCACGGTCGCCCTCACGATCGGCTCCCGACAGCCTTCGTCCGCCTCGCCTTCCACGGTCGCCCTCACGATCGGCTCCCGACAGCCCGCCGGACCGCCTCCCGAAACGGCGTCGGCTCGACGGTCACGTGCTCGGTGATGCTGTCGTCCGTCACCACGACGGGGTTTTTCAGCCCCTCGATCAACTCTCGCGCGACGCGAAAGTCGACGTCCGTGACGAGGCCGACCCAGTAGGCCGAGAGGCGGGGCGTCAGGACGGGCACGGCGAGGATCGTCGGCGGCCGCTGGCCCATGGCCCGCGCCGTCTCCCGGAGCATCTCCCCGTAGCTGAGTACGTCCGGGCCGCCGATCTCGAACGTCTCATCGGCGGTCTGGGGCGCGTCGAGCACCCCGACGAGGTAGGCGACCACGTCGGCGACGGCGATTGGCTGACACGGCGTTCTGAGCCAGCGCGGCGTCACCATGACCGGGAGCCGCTTGACGAGCTGGACGATGGTGTCGAAGCTCGCGCTCCCCTCGCCGACGATGATCGCCGCTCTGAGCGTCGTCAGGCCGTAGTCCCCCTCCGCGAGGACTCGCTCGACCTCGCGGCGCGACCGGAGGTGCGCCGAGAGGTCGTCGCCCTCCTCGCCGAGACCCGCGAGGTAGACCACGCGCTCGACGCCAGCCGCGCCGGCGGCGTCGGCGAAGACTCGTGCCGCCCGGCGGTCGCGCTCCGCGAAGTCGCTTCCGCTGCCCATCGAGTGGACGAGGTAGTACGCGGCGTCGATCCCCTCGAAGACGCCGTCGAGCGTGTCAGGATCGAGCAGGTCGCCGCCGCGGACGTCGACGCCGGCCGGCCCGTCGTAGGACGCCGGGTCGCGCGTCATCGCGACGACGTCGTGCCCAGCGGACAGGAGGGCGGGCACCAGTCGACTTCCCACGAACCCCGTCGCACCGGTCACGAGTACGCGCATGGGCCTCCTTCAGGGACGGCGACCGTAAACGTGGTCCCCACGCTGTTGGGGGTCGACGCGCACGGCCGCGTCGGGGGACGGGCTTATGACCGCCGGCACCCTGGCTCCCGCATGGCCAGCCAGCCCTGCGACGGGTGCGGCGAGAGCGTGTCCATCGCCGGCGGCATCGCCAACCTCTGGACCAGGGAGAAGCGCTCCACTGGCGGCGTGACCCTGGAGCTGGCAGACGGCACCGAGCACTTCCTCTGTTTCGAGTGCGTCGAGCGCCTCCCCGACGACCGCGAGGTCACCGCCGCGGACGTCGACGACTTGCCGCCGCGCTGACGTCTCTCGACCCGGCATCCGGAAGCTTATCACGGATGCCGCCGCCCCTTGCATCGTGGACCCGTCCCGCATTCACGACGCCTTTCCTGCCCCCGACTACCGCGGCGCCCAGGAGCAGGCGCTGGACGACATCCGGGCGGCCTTCGAGGCCGGCAACGACGTCATCCTCGTGCGCGCGCCGACGGGCAGCGGGAAGTCGCTGCTCGCGCGGGCGATCGCGGGCTGTGCGCGCCAGGCCAACGTCGACGACCCGACGAAGCCCATCGGCGCCTACTACACGACGCCCCAGGTTTCCCAGCTGGACGACGTCGCCGCGGACCCCCTCCTGGACGACCTCTCGATCGTCCGCGGCAAGGGCAACTACAAGTGCATCCTGCCCGGCGAGACCGACACGCCCGTCAACCGGGCGCCCTGCGTCCGCGAGACGGACTTCGACTGTCAGGTCAAGCACCGCTGTCCGTACTTCTCCGACCGCGAGATCGCCGCCAACCGCTCCATCGCGGCGATGACGCTCGCCTACTTCATGCAGACCGCCGGGTCCGACGTCTTCGGCCAGCGTGACGTGTGCGTCATAGACGAGGCCCACGGCCTCGGGGCCTGGGCGGAGATGTACGCGACGGTCGACCTCGGGCCAGACACCGTCCCCGTCTGGGACGAGGTCACGCCACCCGAAATCTCGGACCTGGAGGACGCCGTGACCTACGCGGACCGCCTCGCTGCGGCCTGCGACCGTCAGCTCGAGACCCTCCGCGGCACGCCGGAACTCTCCGCAGCGGACGTGGCCGCGCGGGACCGCCTCCAGGAACTCCGCGGCGACCTCCAGTGGTTCGCAGAGGACTACCGGAACCCCGAGAGCCCGACGACGTGGGTCGTCGATCAGCCCGACGGCGGGGGCTCGCGCGTGACGATCAAGCCACTCAATCCGGAACGGTACCTGAACCACACCGTCTGGGACCGCGGCCAGCGCTTCGCGCTCCTGTCGGCGACCATCCTCAACAAGGACGCCTTCTGTGCGGGCGTCGGGCTCGACCCCGACCGCGTGGCACTCGTCGAGGTGCCCCACACCTTCCCCGTCGCTCACCGGCCGCTGTTCGACGTGACCCAGGGGAAGATGACCTACGAGCACCGCGACGAGACGATCCCGGCCATCGCGCGCCTGCTCGTCCGGCTCATGGCCGAGCATCCCGACGAGAAGGGCCTGGTGCACTGTCACTCCTACGCGATCAAGGACCGCCTGGCCGACCACCTCGCGGACTTCGGCGTCGACGCCCGCGTCCGGAGCCACGAGACGGCCGACCGCGACGGCCAGCTGGCCGCCTGGAAGCGCAGCGACGACCCCGACGTCTTCCTCTCCGTCAAGATGGAGGAGGCCCTGGACCTGGAGGGCGACCTGTGTCGCTGGCAGGTCCTCTGCAAGGCGCCGTATCCGAATACCAGAGACTCGCGGGTCGCCCGCCGGCTGGAGGACGGCCAGTGGGGCTGGTACTTCCGATCGGCCCTCCGGACGATCATCCAGGCCTGCGGTCGGCTCGTCCGGTCCCCCGAGGACCACGGCTCGACCTATCTCGCCGACTCGTCGCTGCTCGACGTCTTCGACCGCGCGACGGGCGACACGCCCGAGTGGTTCCGCGACCAGGTCGACCGCCTCTCACGGCCGGACCTGCCCGAATTCGACCCCCAGGCGGCGCTCCGGGGGATCGACGAGACGGCGGGATCGGTCGGGCGCTCGGCCAGGACGGGTGGCGGGAGCGGTGGCCGCGGGACGACCAGTACGGGCGACGCGGGCACCTCGGGCCAGGACGCGGCCCGAGACCACCCGCTCACCGACGTCTGGGACTAGGCCGGGGGCGTCCCCTCAGAGGAACGAGGCAACCCCGTAGGCGATCGAGGAGCCGACCATCAACAGGACGAAGACGATGGCCATGATCTGCTGGCGGTCCATACGCCCGGATGACGCTTCGGGCTGATAGGCGTTTCGTGCGCCACGGACCACGCTCACGTCAGTCCAGTCGCGCGTCCACGACGACGTGGGCGACGCCCTCGCTGTAGCCCTTCACCTTCCGGACGTCGAGCACCTCGACCGACCGGCCCAGGTCCTCAGCGGCGTCGGTCAGCCGATCCACGGGCCGATCGGGCACCAGCGCCGCTGGCGTCGCCTCGTGCAGGTGGACGACGCCGCCTGTCTCGACGGCCGGGAGGAGCGCGTCGAGGTACTCCCAGGACTGGCCAGCGGCCGTCTGGTCGTCCGCCGAGGCCCGCTCGGCGACGTCGTAGTATCCCAGCACCGCGCGCTCGAAGCCCTCGCCGTCCGCGACCAGTTCCGGCACCACCTCCCGATTGTCGCCCCGGTAGGCGTGGAGCCGGTCCTGGACGCCGTTGCGGACGGCGTTCTCCAGCAGGTACTCGAAGGCCACGGGGTTGCGCTCGACGGCCGTGACTTCCGCGCCGGCCCGGGCCATCGGGAGCGCGAAGTAGCCGACGCCGGCGAAGGCGTCGAGGACGCGCTCGTCCTCTCCGACAGTGTCGCCCATCCGCGCTCGCTCGGCCTTGTTGCCCGGCGAGAACATCACCTCGGCGAGGTCCAGCGCGTACGTCGTCCCGTGCTCGACGTGGACGGTCTCCGTGTCTCCCTCGCCGGCGACGACGGAGACCGCGGGCTCGCGGTGCGCCCCGGCGATCCCCTCTCGCGCCAGGACGGTATCTGCCTGACCGTGGAGCGCCAGCAGGGCGTCACCCACGTCGCCGGGCCGCGGTGCGTCGCCGAGGTCAACGAGGACGACGCTGCCGACGACGGCCCACGAGCCAGGGGCCCGTTCGATCTCGTCGTCGGTCCAGCCCCGCTCCCGAAGGTGGTCCTCGAGGGTGCGCAGGCGGCGCTCGCCGGCATCCCGGACCACCTCGATCACGTCGGTCGCCTCCGGGGGGCGCGTGACGGGGATGGCGACCGTTTCGTCGCCACACTCGTAGACGGACCGGGCGTCGTCGTAGACGCCCTCGGCCCGGAGCGCGCCGATGGCCGCCTCGGCGCACGGTTTCTCGACGACGGCGGCCAGTTCGTCCGCGGGCATCTCGTTGTGGGTGGCAGGACCTCGTCGGGCTTATGTCTCTCTAGTCGTCACCGCCGAAGATCCGCTCCGACCGACCTGCGTCGTCCCGGGCGGACAGCGCTGCGACCGCGAGAAAGACGAGGAGGCTCCCGAGGAAGACGCCCACCACGTCGGCGTAGGGAAAGCCGAGGCTCCCGACGACGACGGCACCCGCCCCACCGCCGACGAACATGGCCGTGATCACGACGAGACCGACGAGGAACTGGACGATGACGTCGAACTGGCGGGACGCGCTGGACATGAGCGGTAGTTCGTCCCGCCCCGGTAAGTGTCTTCGTGGCCTTCTCGTGGCTCAGTTCCCGTCGTCGGGCAGGACGTGGAGGCCGGCGCGGCTCTTCAACACCGGCACCTCGTCGGCGTCGGGGTCGAGGTAGTCCGGCCGGGGGACCGTCTTTGACTCGTAGGTCTCCGGGTCCAGCACCTGGACGGCGCGCTCGTCCTCGACGGCGACGAGGGTGGTCGCTTCGGCGTCCGTCCGGTCGCCCAAGCGCCGGGCGTCCGGGGCGTCACCCGCCTCGAAGCTGGCCTCGTAGCGCTCGCCCGTTGCCAGGCGGACCCCCTTGAGGTTGCCCTGGACGCTCCGGACGAGGACGGGCCCATCGTCGTCCGCCGGGTCGATCACCTCGCCAGGGCGGTAGGCCGGCAGGCGGACGGCGTAGGTGACGCGGTAGACCTCGTTGCCGTCCTCGTCCTCGGTCACGAGCGTCTCCGAGTCCGAGTAGCTCCCACCGAGTTCGTCGACGATCCGGCGGGCGACCTTCATGCCGATCTTGTTGGTCGAGACCTTCAGGTTCAGGCCCTCCGGGACCTCGGAGACCTCTGTGACGAAGGCGTCGCGGTCGCCCGTCGCCTCCATGTCGGCGACGACCTCGTGGGCGATTGCGGTCGCGCGGTCCGTCTCGTCCTCGGCCGGCGCCCGATCGCCCGTTGCACGCACCTGGACCACGCTGGCGTAGGAGCCCCCGGCGATGCGGCCACAGCGCGTGCAGGTCCCGCGCCCGATCTTGACGGGCACCGTGACCGCCTCGGTGACGGGCGTCCCCTCGACGAGGCCGGAGAAGGTACAGTGCATCCGGATCGTGGTCTGGTCGACCTGCTCGGGGGCCACGTCCCAGGCGACGTCCGTCGCCTCGACGTGGACGCCCAGGACCTCGGTCACGGCGTCGATGGCGACGTCGGTGTAGTCGTCGGCGCCGACGTCGACCCAGCGGTTGCCGCGCCGGACCGCGCCACACCGCGAGCAGACCTGGATCTCGACGCGCTCCGGGGCGTCGACGAGGTCGAAGTCGTCGAAGTAACAGTCCGCACAGAGCGGGCCGTCCGGGGCGGGCGGCCTGTCCCCGTCGGCGTCGCCACTGCCGATCGACGACCCACATCGTGGACAGAACGCCCCGGAGCGACTCATCGCCCCCAGATAAGCGGCTCCGGCGGTTAAGTCGCCCGTCTCGCGGTCGGCCCGTCACCGGACGCCGTCCGCCCGGACCTCACCGACTCGATTCTGTGCCCCAACCGCACCTCACGTCGAACTGGGGGCAGAGCGCCTGCGTCCCACGTCCAGCTATCACACAAAAGTTTCAATCTAATATCTAACTGAAAATAATTCGGCATCGACCCGGGTAGAATTGCTAAACTACGTTATGGTAACGAACGCTTCATGAACCGGCAGATTTTACCACCCACGTACGTACCGGTTCTATCGAATGCAGTATCGCGTCGGAATCGCCTTGCTCGCGACGTGCCTGTTGGTTGCTGGCTGCGTCGGGTCGGTTGGTGGTGAGCCACGGACCGCCCACGATAGCGACGTGAGCGAGGTACAGACGACTGTTGCAAATCCGTCAGGTGCCGACACCGAGGAACCGACCGGGCCGCGCCCGCTCATTCTCGCGATCGAAACCGAGACAGACGCCGGTGCGGCGACGGCCTACGTCCAGCGGGCCGTCGCGACCATCGAGAACGGGTCCGACGGGCGCCCGTTCGTCGTCGTCCCGGAGACGGTGACCGCCGGACAGTCGCCCCTCGGCCTCGGACCGATGGGGGTCCAGCCGGACGCTGTCGTCCGGTTCGCCGACGAGAGGGTCACGTGTGAGTCCGGGGCCGGTGACCCCGTGCCGTTCTGCGCACGGGACGCCGGTTCCGCTCGCGCGACCGGACCCGCGCGGGTGACGATCAGTCAGGGGTTGACCGACGTGGGGTTCAGGGCCGCGACGACGGCCGGGCTGAGCCGTCTCGCCGGAACCGAGGGATCCCCGGCCGACCCGTCCCTCCCGGAGACGCCCTTCGCCACCCCGTGGCCGGGGAGCGACCCGGTCACTGTCACCGTCGAGAACGAGGTGGCACCGGATCGCGAGTTCGAGCCGCTGGTGGCCGAGACCCTCCGATGGTGGGCAGCGAACGACGACCGCTGGGGCAACTACACCGCCGACTGGCGGCTCGTCGACGATCCCGACGCGGACGTGACCGTCGCGTTCGTGGACCGGGTGAAGTCCTGCGGCGGTCACGACGACCCCGGATCGCTCCTCGGGTGTGCGCCCGTACTCGACCCGTCGAACCTGGCCGACGCCGACGAGCGCGTCCGCATCCGGGGTGGGTTCACCGACGACACGACCCTCCACGTCCTGAAACACGAGTTCGGTCACGTCTACGGCCGCTCGCACGGCGACGCGCCGACGGAGATCATGGACGCGACCATCCCCACGACGCGTCTCGCCGAACCGAACGCGACCGAGCGTGACGTCCCCTGGCGGGACACCAGCGTCCAGGTGCACGTCGATTACGACTCCTTCGGCGCCCCGCGTGGTGACGTCCGCCGTCAGGTCGACCACGCCCTCGACTACTACGAGCGCGGGGCCGACGGCTCCCTCACCCGCGACGTCAGCATCCGCCGGGTCTCCACCGCGGCGGCCGCCGACGTGACGATCCGGGCGGTCGACGATCTGTCCTGCCTGGACGGGTCGGGCTCCTGTGGCCAGCGGCGTGGCCTCGACACCGACGCCGACCCCGCACTCGAGGTCTACACCGGCCTCAGCATCACGGTCCACGACCTCGACACCGAGACGCTCGGCTGGCACACCGGCCGATGGCTCGGCGCCGCCCTCCTGGGCAGCGACTCGCCGTCGGACCTCCCCCCGCCCTTCCGGGACGCCGACGGCGCCGACCGCCGGCACTGGCACGATCCAGGTCACTGACGGTGCGCGGTCGCCACCACGCCGCACGCTCACCGACTCCCAATCTCCCTTGAACATTCGGATGTTTGATGAATCCGTCACGCCACTGTCTCCCGATTACACTTCCAGTTCCCTGTAAACGACCCTTTATGTGGGGCGGGGCAGAAGGGCCGTCCATGGCAGCGACGCAAGACCTCGAAGACCTGCCGGGCGTGGGCCCGGCGACAGCGGAGAAACTGCAGGAGAACGGCTTCGACTCCTACCAGGGGATCGCGGTCGCGAGCCCCGGCGAACTCTCGAACACGGCGGACATCGGCGAGTCCAGCGCCGCCGACATCATCAACGCCGCCCGCGACGAGGCCGACATCGGTGGCTTCGAGACCGGCGCCGACGTCCTGGAGCGCCGCGAGCAGATCGGCAAGCTCACGTGGGGGGTCGAGGCGGTCGACGAGCTCCTGGGTGGCGGCGTCGAGACCCAGTCCATCACGGAGGTCTACGGCGAGTTCGGGGCCGGCAAGTCACAGGTGACCCACGAACTGGCGGTCACCGTCCAGCTTCCCGAGGAACACGGCGGGCTCGAGGGCAGCGCCATCTTCGTCGACTCCGAGGACACCTTCCGCCCCGAGCGGATCGACCAGATGGTCCGCGGCCTCCCCGACGAGGCCATCGCCGCCGCGATGCAGACACACGGCGTCGTCGGCGAGGACGAGGACGCAGACCCCGCGGACGACGACCTGCTCGAGGACCTGACGGCGGCCTTCCTCGACAACATCCACGTCGCGAAGGCCTTCAACTCGAACCACCAGATCCTCCTGGCCGAGAAGGCCCAGGAACTGGCCAGCGACTCGCAGGACGACGAGTTCCCGGTCCGTCTGCTCTGCGTGGACTCGCTGACGGCCCACTTCCGCGCCGAGTACGTCGGCCGGGGCGAACTGGCCGACCGCCAGCAGAAGCTCAACAAGCACCTCCACGACCTGATGCGCGTCGGGGACCTCAACAACACCGCCGTCGTCGTCACCAACCAGGTCGCCTCGAACCCCGACTCGTTCTTCGGTGACCCGACGCAGCCCATCGGCGGGAACATCCTCGGGCACACCTCGACGTTCCGGCTCTACCTCCGCAAGTCCAAGGGCGACAAGCGCATCGTCCGGCTGGTCGACGCGCCGAACCTCCCCGACGGCGAGGCGGTCATGCGCATCCAGGAAGGCGGTCTGAAGCCCGAGTGACCACCGTCGAGGCGCCCCTCACCTGCCGCGACGCCAGGGGGGTCGTCTCGCCCGGAGGTCCGGCGTCGCGATGGTCTCGTCCACGTCGAAGCCCTCGGTGCGGCCGAGCAGCCACCACCCGAGGCTAACGGCGCCGACGACCAGCCCCGTCGCCGCGAGCAGGCCACCGGACGGGCCGACCGCCCCGCCCGTCAGGACCGCCGGGCCGGACAGTTCGACGTCGACGACGGCCACGCCGGTGTCGAGGCCGCCGACGGGAACGCCGAAACCGACGCCGAGGGTCGCGTACCACGCGACGTGGACGCCCACCGCGAGCGCGATGCGGCCGGTCACCGCGACCGTCAGTGCGAGGAGGAGCCCGAGCGCGACCACGTTCGCGATGCCCAGGACCGTCGGCTCGGGGTTGACGACGTAGACGAGTCCGCCGACCGCGGCGCTGGCGAGGGCGCCGACGAGGGTCGCCGTCGTCGCGTCCGCCGTCCGCCCGCGAACGCCCTCGGCGACGTTGACGAGGACGAATCCGCGGAGCAGCACCTCCTCGACGAGCCCGACTCCGAGGAACACGACGAGCCAGAAGCTCGCGTTGACAAGCGGGTGTTCCGCGGTGAGTGCGAAGGTCCCCGCCCGGTTCGTCAGCGCGCCGGTCACCGTTCCGAGTCCCAGGCCGATGGCCACGGCCACGACGGCCGCCGCCATCGTGGCACCGACGGCCGCACCGACTGCGGCTTCCCGCC
>JGI12575J12848_1001193_pt1 | contig 12125 bp, 8 predicted proteins | sample A23P1SouthBayCA_2_FD_12848 | JGI IMG/M metagenome (IMG submission 12848) | reverse complement strand
GAGCCACTCGTAAGTACTGCGGCGATTAGAGCCGCCGGTGGCTATAACTACCGCATCAAAAACTTGGGATTCATGGTTTCTGATTAACAGCTTAAATTGTTTATCGTCGGTGAGTTTTACTGCTTCAACCCGATAGCGATTGAGAACATTAATATTATACTTGTTTGCTTCATTTTTTAAACAATTGATAATTGTTGCGGAGTCATCGGTGGTCGGAAACATGCGCCCATCACTCTCTGTTTTAAGCTCCACGCCTCGATCTTCAAACCATGATACGGTGTCGCTCGGCTGAAATTGCTCGAAAGCCCAGCGGAGTTCACGCCCACCTCTGGGATACGCTTTTGACATAATTTCCGGATCAAAACAGTGGTGGGTGACATTGCAACGTCCCCCACCTGAAATACGAACCTTTGAAAGGACTTCGCGACTTTTTTCAAAAATGGTGACGTTGAGGGCAGGGTCGAGGCGTGTGGCATTTACGGCAGCGAAAAAACCGGCAGCCCCACCGCCAATAACGGCAAGTTTCTTAGATGATGTCATATTTCCTAAAGTTCAATGAACTCAGAAGTTATATTGTTACCCCAGAAAACGTTGGCATGTGCATCGAAATCCTCGGTAGAATCGGTGGTCAGAAATCTGCGGGTTCTGTTTTGAGAGCAGTTTTCTGCAATTTCCGGATGTCGATTTAAATAATCAGCAAGACTTTGGGCAACAATCTCCCCCTGACTTAAAATAGTAATATCATCCCGTACAAACTGTTTCATTTTATCAATGAGGAGGGGATAGTGCGTACAAGCCAATAGGAGTGTGTCTATTTCTTTAGACTGGGATAGAATGTTATCGATATGTTGCTTTACAAAATAGTCGGCGCCGTCACTATCAAATTCTTGGTTCTCTACAAGCGGTACCCACATTGGACAGGCTTCCTGATAAACTGTCAATTCAGGGAATTGTTTTTTTATCTCCATTACATATGATTGTGAATTTACAGTACCGCTTGTTCCAAGAATTCCAACATGACCTGTTTGGGAGTAGTTGCCAATAACTTCGGCCGTGGGGCGGATAACGCCGAGGACCCTTCGATTGGGATTGATAGTTGGCAAATCCTTTTGTTGGATTGTTCGCAGGGCTTTAGCCGAAGCGGTATTGCAGGCCAAGATTACTAAGTGACAGTTTTGGTCGAAAAGATACTTGACGCACTCCAGCGTATAGTGATAAATGGTTTCAAATGAGCGGGTTCCATAGGGAGATCGTGCGTTATCACCAAGATAAAGATAGTCGTATTGTGGCAGCTCACTGACGATATCTTTCATAACCGTCAGTCCACCGAAGCCGGAGTCGAAAATACCGATTGGGGCAGAACTCATGAAGTAAGTAAAAGGTCAAGGATATTGGGATTTTATAAATGATCTAAAACTAAGAAAAATATCCCAATTCCTAATTTACTTATCCTAATTAAGTTGACGGGCAAGCACCACAGTCTTTTTAAAGCTCAGATCATTTCCTGAGGTACTATCATAAGCTTCGAAAATAACGATATAAATGCCGATACGGTTTCGACTTCCGTCATCCTTTCGTCCATTCCAGATTAGCTGTCCCTCAAATCCGGCTTGCTTACCGTCGGCCAATGTGCGTACCAGGCGTCCGTAGCGATCATAAATACGAACCTTGATCAGGTAATCCTGATGGTCGAGTTTATAGTTAATAAATAGGTTGTCTTCATAGCCGTCATCATCCGGGGAAAACGGATTGGGGTTTAAGGTAATACCTGTTTCCTGATTGTTTTGGGTATTTTCTTGATAGATAGAGTTCTCTGAATTTGGAGTCCCGCCCTTTTCGGTCACACTGGATCCCCAGTTTGTCTAATTATTACCGGGACCATTAGGAGCAATACGTTCCAGAGCGATACCACGGGTATCGATGATGTTAGGGTTGTGCCAATTTTCATCATAAAAAAAGGAATCGATGGTAGCTCCCGTACTATCTGCTAAATAGACAGCATCATCAGTAGAAGCTAAACTAAGGCTGGAGCGATCTGCCTGTATAACAGATTGCATATTTGGTGCTTCCAGATCAAAAAAGATGGCAGTTTGACTCTGTTCAAAACTTGTACCTTCATCTGCATGAATAAGAACATGGCCTTGAGGTTGGACCCAATTTTGCCGTTGTTGATACCGGTTGTATCTCACGTATATCACCGTTTTCGTTAGGTTCATCATGTAGAAACAGTCCCTCCAGAGAAATGGCATAATCCTGGGTATTCCGAAGTTCAATATATTCGGCTTGATCGGGCTGATTGTCATCAGCATCATCCAGTGGATTAAACATAATTTCATTAATGACAAGGTCTCCTCTCTTCATCTTTTGTGCTATAGGAATTTCAGAGGATTGCGTGATATTACCCTTTACATCGCTAAGCTCTTCAGCTCTCAGGATAGTACTGCTATTGTTCGAAGTTGAACTTTTAGCTGTCGGTGTTTCAAGAAGAATGAAATTAGCATTGGTTGAATCAAAGGAAATAACAGAGAGTTGTTGCTCCTCATTATAAAAGGTGACCTCATCGGTAAGGCGAATGAATTCATTAAAACGAACTTCAAAAGTACCGTCTGCAAAGACCTTTGAGAAAATAATTTCTGGCGGATTCGTATCTTCCTGAAAGCTGATGTTTTGGGTTCCCGCGGAAATACCGCTATCAGAATGGTTGGTCTGCCAGTTTGAGTTATCATTTGAAGCCCCTAAAGGATCTTTGCGCTCGAGGGAAGCCCCATCGGTATCGCCGCCCCAGCTTTGATAGTAACGCAGTGAATCAATTGTTAAGCCGTTTTTATTTCTAATATAGATGTCATCAGGCGTGTTATTATTTAAAGCTGGGAATCCACTTATCGCTTTTCCGTTTGAGATACCGGCGGCAAAATTTTGATTGCCGGTAAGGACGACATATTCACCGGCTTCGATATTCAGAGGCTCTTCAATTGCTATTTCGGTGCTATAATCACCGATAATCCAATCGGTTAAATTGAAATTTTTATTTGTGGTATTATAAAGTTCAATGAAATCAGCCTTTCCTTCGGTTCCCGGGTTATATAATATTTCATTAATAACGATTTGTCTCGACCGGGCATTATCGATTTGAAGGTATTTAAACTCCTGGGTAGTATTCAGAAGTGTGTTGCCAAATAGGTCAGTGATATTTGAAGCTGTCACTTCATAAGTTTGGCCGTCCGTAAGCTCCTGATCTAAAAATAGAGTTACTGTTTCATCTTGAGCTGAAATAAGCTGGATTCCAATAGACGGGGAAATTTGGTAGTTTTGTTTATCAGTTGCTGATGAGGTTACCTTTTCTGTAAATGTAAGTTCAATTTTATTATTTCCAATGCTGGTCAGGTTTTCCAGAGAAGGCGGAGTTTGATCTTGAGACACTTCATTCTGGGAGCCCGGAGTACCAAAACCACTTGGAGCGTTACCCCAGTTTTCACGAAATGTTCCGGATACTTCTGTTGAACGTCGTTCTAGGGCGACGTCGTCACCACCCCAGTCGGAGGTGTATTCCAGTGAATCCAGAAGGGTTTCATTTTGATCCCGGATGATAATTTGGTCACCGCCGTTGTTGAGAGCCGGAAAACTACCCATAGTTACCAGGGATATATCAGGTACTTCTGATTCAATGGTGTTGTCAGGAGCAATGACGATGAAACTGTCAGGTGGAACTATGAAATAATCGCTGGTGATTGTTTCCTCAAAGGTTTCCCGGTTATCGCTCAGCGTCCAATCCTGAATATTGAGTGATTTGTTAGAATGGTTGTATAGTTCAATATACTCTGTATTCCCAGAGGGTGGAGCATACATGAATTCGTTGATAGCAACATCACCCGAGTCCACCGGTGACGGCTCATAATAGGTGAAAGAGGTATCGGTTGGAGATATAGTATTACCGAAAATATCTTTGGTATCTCCGATGGATAAGGTGTAATCCTGTGCATTTTGCAGTCCCGCCCCCAGTGAGAGCTCAACAGTATCGGCCGCAGTTTGAGTCACTGATGAAATACTGTTATTTGTGATACTGTAGTTGCCGGGTTGGTCCAGGCGCTCATTGAAAACGACTTGCAGTGTTTGGGTAGACCGGATATTAAACCCGGTGAGATGGGGTGGGGTATTATCCTTGGCTATTTCGTTAGCAACGCCGGGCGTTCCTCCATCTGTATTTGGTGAGTTGCCCCAATTTTCCTGGTAAATACTAGGAGTTGATGCTGAACGTCGTTCCAATGCCACATCCGTACCGCCCCAATCGGAGTTGTATGTCAAGGAATCTGCTTTAGCACCGGTATCAGTAAGCAACTGTACCGCGTCAGGCGTAGTATTATTAAGAGCCGGAAAGCTTGATTCGTGATATGCCCGATCTCCGAAGACATTAGATAGTTCAGTGGTATCAGCTGAAATAACCAAGAAGGTGTCAGGTTCTATGGGGATAGGATTAGAGCCTAAGTTCGAACTGCTGTTGTTATCTGCTATTTGCCAATTGGCAAGATTTAGATATTTGTTGCTGGTATTTCTGATCTCGATATATTCTTCATTGATTGTTGGCGGATAATCGTATACAAACTCATTGATGATAATATCGCCTTGGGCAAAGGTGTCAAAAAGCTAAAAATCAAACTCGGTGTTAGGGGCGATGGTGTTACCATCACTGTCGGTAATATCGCTAACATTCAGGGTGTATTCATCGCCGGATATAGAATTGTTAAAAACGAGTTCTACAACATTTCCTGAAGTGCTGGTGTTATCGGGATTTCCAACATTGGGAGTGATGGTAAAATCTGAGGGTTGAACGCTTGCCGGATCAACATCAAGATTAAAAGCGACGTCAATGGTTTGAGTATCTACGACGGTAACACTCTGAATATCGAGTGGTGGATTAACTTTGGTTACTTTAATATCATCGTATTCAAACAGCGAAGATCGTGTACTGGTATAGTCACTGAATAGACCAATGAAATCACTTTGAGCATAGGTATCATCAGTGGAGGTACCCTGTGAGTTATATGAAGTACCTCCGGTCGGATCAGCAAAAAGCTCCCAATTGCCATTGAGGTCTCTTGTTACCCGAATGCGGACAGTAACAGGATCAGTATCAACAAGCCCGTCAGTACCATCTATAATTTTTGTAGTACTACTCCCGTCCTGGCGATAAAGGCTTACTTCATCCTCAGTATCACCTATTTGAACAAAATATCCATTTATATCACCTTTCATGTCTTGTTGATTGGCAATAACATAGATTCTTGAGAGGTTACTGCTTGATGGATTGAAATCAAGCTCTATATATGCCTCCCATTCCCCATAAGCTGCTGTTGATGTTGTACTGATTACAGCCTCAGCACTTTCACTGGGTGCATCAAGTTGAAGCCTGTTCGAACCATTTACAATATGCTTTGATTCGCTATCAGTCCAAGTGGGATTATTGGTAAAGTCACCATCGCTGAAATCTTCATCGATGATAAGGGTTTGTGCGAATACAGAAGATGAGAGGAATAGTCCGGTTACGAACAGTAGTGATGCAATGGTATATTTCATAATAATTTGATCCCGAAAAATTTGCTCATAGGATACCACACAAGGCCGTAAATGGCAAGGAAGTCAAGATGAATTAAAAAAAAGAGGGTGAAACTGCTATCAACAGTTTCACCCCGGAAGGACATTTGATATTGCTCTCTATTTCAACGGCTTATACGCTTTTCAGCGTTTCTGTTAGTAAGACCACTGAGATTGCAAATCCTTACAAAGTTTTTTCGATAATTTTCATATACTTCTATTAATTAATTCTGAACCCAAAGCGTCACCAATGAATTATTCTTCCAGCCCATCGGTTCCCGTTGAAATACCAAATATTAAACATGGTTTCCAGGTTGCAAAGGGATTATTAAAGGTAAAAGAAGATGGGATTCATTTTGAGTTTGAGGTTAAGGATAGCTTTGTGGGATTGATAACCTCTGGTGTACAGTCATCGGTCTTTTCCTATGATGATTTAGAAAATTTGCGTTTTGAGAAAGGATGGTGGAACGGGAAAATTATTTTGGAGGGCACCTCGATGAAGACGTTTGAAGACTTGCCGGGAAGCGAGCAGGGAAGGTTGAAGTTAAAGGTTAAACGTTCCGATCGAGATGATGCTCAAAATGCGGTTTCATCGGCTCGTGTTCACCTTTCTGAGCATAAGCTCAAGGAATTGGATGCAGAGCAGTGAGAGCCATTAGAAATAAAAGATCCTGCCGGAATATAGAATTCCGACAGGGCATAAAGGATGAGAGAGAAATTATATTAGCTGATATATCCTTTTGCAGCCAAGAGTTCAGCGTTTAGGATAGCTCCGCCGGCGGCACCGCGAATAGTATTGTGAGCCATCGTTACATATCCCAAATCCATGACGGTACCTTTACGAAGTCGCCCGACAGCCGTTTGCATTCCGCCTTCGCGATCAGCGTGAAGGCGTGGTTGGGGATATCGATTCTCTTTATATAGCCGTACGGGATTTTCGGGTGATGAGGGCAGATCCAGATCTGCAATGGGATTCTTCCAGTCGGTAAATGCTTGTTCGGCTTCTTCGATCGATGACGGCGCATTTTTTAGTTTCACCGATACCGAAAGGAGGTGACCCTCAATTGTGGGGACACGTACCGCTGTAGCTTGAATGGAGAAATCATTAAAGTTGATTGAATTACCCGAGAGTGTACCTAGAACTTTTGTCGCTTCGGTCTGTACTTTAGACTCTTCACCGCCAATGTGGGGAACAACATTAGCAACGATATCCATGCTTGAAACGCCGGGATAACCAGCTCCTGAAACGGATTGCATAGAAGTGACGATTAAGGAGTCGATGCCGAAAGCATCATGTAGCGGGCGCAAAGACATCGAAAGGGGCACAGAAACACAGTTGGGATTGGTGACAATCCAACCGTTACCGTTTGGATCAAAAGATTGCTTTTTAATTAGTTCGGCATGGTCGGGGTTTACTTCGGGAACCAGCAGAGGCACCTGATCGTGCATCCGGTAGTTCTTGGCATTCGAAATGACGGGGATACCCGCTTCTGCAAAGTTTTTTTCTATGTCTCCGGCTACAGATGAATCTAAGCCTGAGAAAACGAAATCAACATCTTCAAATTCGGAAGGATTGCATGCTTTAACTTCCAGATCAGCTGCGGAAGAAGGTTGCTCGGTTTTTTCAATCCAGTGGGCGGCCTGTTTATAGGTTTTTCCGGCAGATCGTTTTGAGGCCCCCAATACTTTTACTGAGAACCATGGATGATTGTCGAGCAAGCGAATAAATTTTTGTCCGACGGCACCGGTAGCACCGAGCACACCAACTTGATATGAATGCATAAATAGATCTTGTTTTAAACTGTAGTTTAAGATTCTTAATAAATTATTGAGGGGTGAGTTTATTCAATTACTTCCTTCAAAAGCTTCTAAAATACGGATAAAAGGATAATTAATTAAAGCAGTAATTTTTTCTATCTTTGGGCATCTTAAAAATTATTATTGAACCCAAATTTTAGCACGCACATGTCAGTTACCGAACTCGATAGTTTAGATACGCTTGTATCGTTGGCGAAGTCTCGCGCCTTTATTTATCAATCTTCCGAAATATATGGCGGACTCGGAGCCGTCTACGATTATGGCCCGCTGGGTACAGAGCTCAAACGCAATATTCGCGATTTCTGGTGGAAAGAGATGACCCAGCGACATGACAATATTGTGGGGCTTGATTCAGCTATTTTTATGCATCCCAAAGTGTGGGAGGCCAGCGGTCATTTGGATGGATTTAATGATCCCATGATTGATGACAAGCAGTCAAATAAACGCTATCGAGCGGATATGCTCATAGAAAACCACATCGCAAAATTACGCAGTGATGGTAAGGCAGAAAAGGCAGATGAACTCCAAGAGCGGCTTGATACAGCAGGATCACGAGAAGGCGTATGCGAGGATTTATATCAAATTATTATAGATGAAGAGATCCGTGCTCCTGAATCCGGCGCGTTTGAATGGACCGAGGTGCGTCAGTTTAACCTGATGTTCAAGACACAGTTTGGTGCAACTTCTTCGGGGAGAGATGACGATGATGCGGTTTACTTGCGTCCCGAGACGGCGCAGGGTATTTTTGTGAACTTTAAAAATGTGATGGATACAGCCCGTCAGCAGGTTCCGTTTGGGATTGCACAGATTGGAAAGGCCTTTCGAAATGAGGTGGTTGCCCGTCAGTTTGTATTTCGCATGCGGGAGTTTGAACAGATGGAGATGCAGTATTTTGTAGAGCCGGGGACCGATGAGGAAAGCTATGATCATTGGCTTAAGAAGCGTCTCGACTGGCACAAGAGATTGGGTATTCGAGAAAGTAAGCTCCGGACGCATCCGCATCCCGAAGATAAATTGGCGCACTATGCCGAACAAGCTGCCGATATTCAGTACGAATATCCTATTGGTTGGCAAGAGGTAGAGGGTGTTCATAATCGTACTGACTTTGATCTCTCTCAGCACATGGAGCATTCGGGTAAAAAGCTGGAGTATTACGATCAGCAAAAGCAGGAGAAATATGTACCCTATGTAATAGAGACATCAATCGGTCTTGACCGCACGGTGATGATGGTGCTGTGTGATGCCTACCGAGAGGAGGAAGTGGACGGGGATACCCGAACGGTGCTGAAGATGAATCCACAGTTAGCGCCTACGAAAGTTGGAGTTTTCCCGCTTATCAAAAAGGATAAGTTGCAGGATCTGGCTCACAAAATTACCGATGATCTTCGAGAGGATTACAACGTGCTGTATGATGAATCCGGATCAATTGGTAAGCGCTATCGTCGGCAAGATGAAGCGGGCACACCGTTTTGTATTACGGTTGATTTTGACGGTGTTGAATCCGAAGGTGAAGATACCGTGACCATTCGATACCGAGATGATATGACCCAAGACCGTGTCCCGGTCAGTCGTCTTAAAGAAGTGATTGATGAGAAAATGAAAAGCTGGAAGCCGGAGTAGGTTTTAAGGTGATGTGCTTGGGTGCTTAGCACATAATAAACTTGAAATAAGAAAAGGAGTTCACTTCAAAAGTGAACTCCTTTTTATTTGAGTGAGATAGGCGGAATTACATATCAGTGTTGGCCACGCCAATTACTCCACATCCCATACGTGGACCAGCTGCACCAGATGGTTGTGATTCAAAATCGTCTTCACCGCCATGAATTACAATTCCACGTCCAATAATGCTGTTGGGACCATTTAATTCAATTTTGGTGTCAACATAGTTAATGTTGGCAGAGTCCCCTTCGGCAACTAAAAGGTTGCCCATATCGCCCATGTGGCGATTATCTTGGGTAGGAGATCCGTGATCATTTCCTGACGGATTATAATGGCCGCCCGCGGAAGTACCATCGCCAGCTGTGCAATCGCCGTATTTATGAATATGGAATCCGTGCTTGCCTTTACTGAGTCCTTCAAATTTACCTTGAACACGCACGCTATCCCCTTCTTTATGGAAGGTGACGGTTCCTGTGACGTCCCCATTATCCGTGGGATGAACGACTGCTACAGCTTTTGTAAAGTCAGTAGCCGGTTCCGTTGTGGTTTCTTCTTGTTCCATTTCCTGTTGAGCGCATCCTATAGCAAAAAAGAGCAGTACAAATGACAGCAAATACTTTTTTGATGATTGCATGAGCAAATGTGTGTTTTGTTTTGAGTTAATGTTTTAATCCAATCTAATAACAATAGCTAATGTATTGGCATTCAATGGATTTTAAAAATGACAGACAAGGCAGGCGATGGGGCCTTATTTGCGATTATTTATCGCAAGAGTGGTCTTTGATTTATATCTTGTTATATGGTTATTTGAAATTAAAAGTTTATAAATCGTTATTAATTATGGCAGAAGAAACGACACCACTTTTCCACTTGGCATTTCCGGTTTCCGATCTGGAAGAAACACTCACTTTTTATCGGGATATACTCGGCTGTGACACGGGGCGGAGTTCAGATCATTGGATCGATTTTGATTTTTGGGGACACCAGGTTGTGGCGCATTTAAGTCCTGAGGAAGCGGGTAAATCAAGCATGAATGATGTGGACGGTCATGCGGTACCGGCCAAACATTTTGGGTTAATTTTAGAATGGGAGCAGTGGGAAGAACTGGCCGAACGATTAGAGAACGAAGGAATCGATTTTATTATCGAACCGTATGTTCGATTTGAGGGCAAGCCCGGTGAACAGGCCACCATGTTTTTTAAGGATCCAAGTGGTAACGCACTCGAGTTCAAGGCTTTCCGAAATAAAGACCAGATTTTTGCGACGTAATGACAATCATATGTAGTGAGATGTGAGTATTGAGATGACGGCTTTCTAACTATCCAATACTCATGAATCACTACTATTCACTAAACTCTTCTTCGATTTCGCTCATTTTCATGGCCAGTTCTTCCCATTCGGAATAAACTTCAACAAGTTTTCCTTTTAGCTTTTCATATTCCATGGAGATTTCTTTGACCTGTTCTTCATCATCATAGAAGTCCGGTTGGGCCATAAGATCTTCAATCTCGTCTTTGCGCTCTTCTAATTTTTCAATCTGTTCCTCAAGCGGATCGATTTTCTTTTTCAGCGGCTTTAGCTTGTCGTATTTTTTCTGCCGCTTTTGAGCAGCAATTCGTCGTTCTTCCTTGCGCGATAATCCGTCACTGGATGAGTCAGTTTTGTTATTTGTCTGGCCATCCTTTTCTTCATTTTCACGTTCCTCAACTTTGTCCAGATAATAAGAGACGTTGCCATGAAATGTGTTCGTCTCATTGGAACGTACTTCCAACACTTTATCCACGATGGGATCCAGGAAGTCGCGATCGTGACTCACAATCATGTAGGTACCTTCGTATTGGTCAAGAGCCTGTTGCAAGATCTCCTTGGATTGCATGTCGAGGTGATTGGTAGGCTCGTCAAAAATCAGGAAATTTGCCGGCTGCACAAGCATACGTGCCAAGGCAAGCCGACTTTTCTCTCCGCCCGATAGCACTGATACTTTTTTAAATACGTCATCCCCCTGGAAAAGGAAACATCCCAAAATGGTACGCAGGCGCGTCTCATCGGTTTTGGGAGCGGCCTCCCGCATAATTTCGAATACTGTTTTATCGAGATCCAGTTCATCAGCCTGGTGTTGGGCAAAGTAAGAGGTCGTCACATTATGACCGGGTTCACGTTCACCGGCATCAAAATCCTCAAGCCCGGCCAGCATACGAATCATTGTAGATTTACCCGCACCATTGGGTCCTACAACTGCAATTTTATTACCCCGATCGATGGAGTACGAGAGGTCGTTAAAAACAATATTATTATCATATTGCTTACGGATATTTTTGAGCTTCATCACAACAGCACCGCTGCGCTCAGGAGGAGGGAATTCAAAGAAAATTTCCTCCTCACGTTCATCGAGCTCAATTTTATCCATTTTTTCCAGCTGTTTTATCCGACTCTGTACCTGTGCGGCCTTGCTGGCGTTATAGCGGAACTTGTCAATGAATTCTTGAATCTCTTTAATCTCCTGCTGCTGATTTTCATAGGCCTTGCGAAGGTGCTCTTTGCGCTCGGCATGTTTCTCCTCATAGTAATCATAGTTTCCGGCGTAATCGTGTAGATCGCCACGTTCCAGCGCCAGCGTGCGGGTAGTAATTTTATTCAGGAAAGCTTTATCGTGCGAGACAATAATGACTGCACCCTCATAGCCATTCAAAAACTGTTCGATCCACCGCAGCGATTCAATATCCAGATGGTTCGTAGGTTCATCTAGTAACAGGTACATGGGGCGCTGTAGCAACAACTTACCGAGCGCAATACGCATCAGCCAGCCTCCGCTGAATTCAGTCGTTGAACGTTCAAAATCATCGGGTGTAAATCCAAGTCCCATTAATACCTTTTCGATATTGGATTCCAGTGCATAGGCCCCGGATTGTTCAATACGATTCTGGAGCTTACCCACCTGCTCCATGGCCGTTATATATTCCTGACTTCCTTCATCAAGGGTTGCTAACTCTTCGCGTGCTTTTTGCACTTTTGCTTCCAGCTCTTGGATATTAGCAAAAGCACTTTCCATCTCCTCATAA
>JGI12575J12848_1001168_pt1 | contig 12323 bp, 10 predicted proteins | sample A23P1SouthBayCA_2_FD_12848 | JGI IMG/M metagenome (IMG submission 12848) | reverse complement strand
CAGTGTTGGAAAAACGTGGGGGCTATCAGTTTTCTGGTCAGGATGTATACCTAAATATAGCGGGGGGATTAAAAGTGAACGATCCGGCTGCTGATTTAGGAGTAACCCTGGCATTAGTATCAAGCTTTTTGGATAAGCCGATTTCTAATAAAGTAGCATTTTTAGGAGAAGTGGGGCTGGGAGGAGAAGTGCGGACGGTGAATAAAATTGATCACCGTCTTACCGAGATCAACAAGCTTGGATTTGGTCATGCTATCATTCCAAAATCAAATGCGGTGCAAGATAGCAAAGACCTGAAAACAAGTGGTGTAGCAGATATTTCATCAGCGATAAAAAAAGCCCTTTAGCTTGAACTAAAGAGCTTTTCAAAAATCGTAAAAATATTGTTAATACTGGTTTCGCTTCCGTCTGCGCTGTTCACGGATGTTTTTCTTCAATGCCTGACGACATTGATACCGATTCCCAATAGCGATTTTGAACAATATCCAAGAGTTTGATCTTGTGCTGGGCGGGGGTTTTGTCTCTGGTTCTTTTGTAGGTACTGGTACAAGCTTGCTTGCTGCAATGTCATCAGGCAGAAATAGTATAGGCTATGAGATTGAAAAAAGTTTTGCACCTATTATCCAAAATACGCTGACATCAGATGCGAGTCTTGAAATAATAAATAATGCTGTTCGTACTTGGTGAGCAAACTCTTTTCATGGAAGCCGTGGATTAGAAATCAAATTGTATCGTTATTCCACCTTTTTTCTTTTCGTAGTAAATAATATCAGCATTTATTGATTCTGATAAACTGCCTTTTGACTTATATGTTGTAGGTTTTATACTCACTGGCTCCCCATTGATATAGCCATCGATACCTTTACTCTCATCACTTTTATTAGCAAGCTGATAAGTTGTGTTTTTCATGTCAGCCACTTTTTTTAAAATAGCTTCTTGAAAACGTAGTCCGGCAAAAGTTTTGTAAAGTACTAAGTCCTCAACCCATGTTTCAATCATTTCACGGTCAATCTTTGACATAGCCTTCTTCATTTTATTGACCATTTTCTCAATTTTATCACTTGCTTTTTTACGGGCTTTAGGGTGCTTTTTCTCATACCAATTTTTCCACTCTTCAAATGTCCTACCGTCAAACTCTTGGATTAAATCGCTCATTTGCCCTACAACCTTGGGGCGTGTACCCTGAGCATTTTGGTTGGCTATATTTATAAGTTGCGTAGTGTATTTTGGAAAGTCAGGAGATTCACCAATTACAGTTTCTTTAATTTCGTCATTGTAAATTTTTACTTTTTTACTCATAAGTCCTTGAATAATCTACTTAACGAAATCCCAAAGCCTTTAGCAATTTTTTCTAAATTGACAAGAGATACGTTTCTTTTACCAAGTTCTATACTTGCTATATAGGTCCTATCTAAGCCACAGAGATGTGCGAACTCTTCTTGACTTAAATCCCGATCATGCCGAAGCTCTCGGATTCTATTTCCTATTTTAGTTTTAATATCCATTAGATTTACAATAGCATAATTGTTGGCGATACGTCAACGGACTATGAGTCACATTTCAAATTAGTTCTCTTGAAATATTACAGAGTTAGGCACAAGAAATTTACCTTGAAAAAATAACAACAAAACTAATCGACCTTTGAAATAATGGATAAGTGACTTCTGGATCTTTAGCAGCATAGTTTTCCTATGCATGTAGGCTGCATTCTCGAATAAAAAGTATATGGACCTGTATATACGTCCCGGTTCCAGCCGGGAGAAAAGGGAAGAGGTAATTGAAGAGTTTTATCGGAAGGAGTTAAAGAATCAGATCCCGTCGCTGATTGATAAGTGGGAGCAAAAAATGGAAATAAAGGATTGACAATTCCTCCAAATGAAGACCAAATGGGGGTCGCGCATTACGGAGGATCAAAAGGTCATCCTCAATCTTGAGCTGGTCAAAAAGTTGACCGAGTGTCTGGAATATGTAATTGTCCATGAGATGGTGCACTTAGAAGAACGTTTGCATAACGAGCGATTTAAGAAGCTGCTGGATAAATATATGCCCTCCTGGAGAGCACGACGCGAGCAGTTAAGTGAGCTGGTTTTTTGAATGTATGAGGAGATAATTTAATGGCAGAAATTGTGAATACAGGTTCAAGATTATATTGTAGCATAAATAGTGTTTAGAGCTCGTAGCAAGTATATTGATGGTCGTGATGCTCGCAAAATCTTGATATGTCTTGACTGTTTTAGGGGTAAGAGGAAGTAACATTACTCTCCTTTATGACCAATAAAACAGACTGTCCCATCAACTTTTGAAACGGAAAGGAATTTCGATGATCCAACCCTTGGTTCATCGAGCAGTGAAAAACTGATTAATATTTCATTATTGGGATTAGACCGGTATATCCTACTTGGGGGGGATTATTCGGAATGTACTTCCAATTCAATGTTATTACTCAAGAATTTTCTGGCAAGTTTTAAGGCTTCTTTTTCATTCATGGAATTTATATTATTGTTTCCTTCTTGAGGATAAATAAGATTCAAAGTTTAAGCAATAATCATGTATTCCTGATGAATAGGTTTTTTACCCCCATAAAAAAATATAGCTATATATTAATTGGACTCACTTTTTTAATAGCAACATTCTTTTTACCTAATCCTGCAAATGCTCAGTCAGACTTTTCGAAATCACAGAGGGTAACTGTGATTGATAGTATGGAAGTACCTGCGAACTTAAGTAGAATGCAGGTGGAAGACGATCTTCTGAAGCAGGCGCGAAAACGAGCGGTTGAGCAGGTTACAGGGGTAAGAGTTAATGTAGCAAATGTGAGTATTGCTACAGAAAGTGGAAACGATGTGTTTGAATCATATCAAGAACTGGTTCGAAATTCGGTTTCAGGACGTATAATTCAGGAAAGTGAACCAAAATTCTCGTGGGGGAGTAGCCAGGTCCTTTATATACACTACTCTGCTACCGTTGCCAAAGAAACTGAATCTCGGGATCAATATTTTGATGTGGAGATGGAAATAAACAAGCCTGTATTTACTGTAGGTGGAGAAATGCAGTTAACAGTTGAACTATCAAAAGATGCTTACATAACCATCTTTTCCATAACAGAGGGTGGCAAGGTAAGTGTTCTTTTCCCAAATGCATATATGACAGAAAATTTTGTAGATGGTAGTACTCAGCGCATTATCCCGAATGATAAAGAGAAAGATAAATTATCATTCACTCTTCAGTCTCAATCAGACAATCCTAAGTCGAAATATGCCGAACTATTGTTGTGTATAGCGACTAAGGAAAAAGTATCATATGATAAGCTTCAAACTGATATGAAGTACAATTCTAACTGGCTCGAGCTTAACCGGTGGTTAATGAAAATTCCAAGAGATCATTGGGCTCAATCTTACGTCTCCTATCAGGTATTTCCAAAGTAGGCCAATGCGATTACAGATAAGAATAGGGAATCATAAAATGACCAAGTGAAAGGTTATTGCTAAAAAAAATACAATTAATGATTCTTAGCATCATAATTATTAGATTCTTTATTTATAAATAAATAAACATCTTAAATATGGTTTTGGGGAATAAAGCTACTCTTGTAAGAATAATAAAGTCATGTGTGATTGCGTATTTTATCTTTTCTACTTCACCAGCTAATTCGCAAAATATTTATGAATTAGATCAACAAAATGATCTCAATGATGTTCATATTACCAATGAAAATATTTCTTGGATGGTTGGAAGGGATGGAACAGTATTAAAGATTAATAAATCAAGTGAGCCTACAAGGATAGACTTAAAAACCAATAAGTGGTTGAAAAGTATATATTTTACTAATGCTAATGAAGGTTGGATTGTTGGGAGTGACGGAGTAGTCTACCATACAAAAGACAAAGGGGACACATGGACTAAACAAGAGTCCAATGTTGAAAAATCTCTACGTGGAGTTTATTTCTTTGGAAGTCAACATGGATGGATTGTTGGAAATGATGGCTTGATTTTATCTACAAGTAATGGAGGTAAGGACTGGAAAAAACGATATTTCAACGAAAGTATAATTCTCGAAAGTGTTTATGCTCTTGATTCAAAAAATGTATGGATTGTAGGAAATAAAGGAACAGTTATTAATACATTTGATGGCGGTGAAACCTGGAACAAAATCAAGTACACAGGTAATTGGTTAAGATCAATTTATTTCGTTGATAATCAGCATGGATGGATAGTTGGACAAAATGGTACAATTCTAAAAACTGATGATGGGGGTAAAACGTGGGATAAACAGGTAAGTGGAACAAAAAAATGGTTAAATGACGTTTTCTTTGTGTCGAAAAATGAAGGGTGGTGTGTTGGAGATAATGGTCTAATTCTGGAAACTAATAATGGTGGAAGTACCTGGATACCAAAAGAAAGCAACACGTCCAATTTTCTCAGAGGTATATACTATAAAGAATCTGGAATTGTGGTCGGGGAAGCGTCGATGGCATTTAATTTTTCTAAAGATGAATTAAAATATTTTGTCCCTTCTAATGACAAGAAATTAAGCGAAAAAAAATTATCGAGACCTCCTGATATAAAAGTGTCAGATCCAATTTACAGAGATTCAAATGGAGATAATCGATTAGAAGGAAAGGAAAATGCCACGATTACTTTTGTCCTTTCTAATGAAGGAGAAGGACCAGCAAAGAATATTCAAATTAGTGGAAATACTAACTCTGCCATTGAGGGGTTAAAAGCACAAGTCGGAAATATAAAACCTGGTGAAAAACGTAGTATTTCTCTCACCTTAAGGGGGGAGAAGCATATACAGGATGGTGAGGCTGAAATAACATTTAATTTTACAGAAGCGAGTGGGTTTGAACCAGCTCCTATTCGATTAACTATTCCTACTCTTGCCTATCGACCTCCAAATTTGAAAATTACAGACGTAGCCGCTGAAGACGACCAGGGACGAGGTATTATTAAGCCGGGTATTGTTGTTAATATTACAGTAAGAGTTCAAAATAAAGGCGTCGGTACGGCTGAAAATGTCAAAGTTAGTCTACGTGCTGGAGATAACATTTTTATTGGTGGAAAAGAACGAGGAACATACTCAGAAACTATTGGAAAACTTGAGTCTGGAGACTGGCATGACATTTCGTTTGAAGCTTTTAGTAATAACCGAGCGGAAAGTTTTGCTATCAATGCGACCGTTGAGGAATCGAATGGTAAATATGGAGTTGCTGATCAAAGCCTTGGCCTTGAAATGGATGAGCAACAATTAACTATGCGTGAATTAGAAATAAAGGGTCAAGAAATTGAAGAAAATAGAAATCGTGAAGCTCCTTCCCTAAAGGTTGATATTGAAAATAATATCCCAAAAACTAATGACATAAATAGTGATGCCATTGCTGTTATCATTGGCAATCAAAACTATCGTGGGGATACTCCCGATGTAGCTTATGCCCTCCGTGATGTTTCTATGATGCGTGAGTATTTACAAACAACTTTCGGATTTAAGCCTGGAAACATTTTGTATTATGAAAATGCCTCCTTGGGCGATATGAGAACATTATTTGGAACAGAATCAGGACCGGGTAGGATTCAGGATTTAGTCCATGATGGAGAAAGTGATGTATTTGTATTCTACTCTGGTCATGGGGCACCAAGTACTGATGACGGTACTGGTTATTTGATGCCCGTTGATGGCAATACCAATAATTTAGATGCAACAGGATATAAATTGGACTTGTTATATGAAAATCTTTCAAAAATTAATTCCAACTCTACAACCGTAGTAATTGATGCTTGTTTTTCTGGTGCTTCCGGGTCGGGTGAAATGTTAATAAACAAAGCTTCACCGATTGGCATAAAAGTAAATAATCCTGCCGAAAATTTAGGGGATGATGTTGTGGTTGTGGCTGCAGCAAGTGGAAGTCAGATAGCCAGTTGGTATACGGAAAAACGTTATGGGTTACTAACCTACTTTTTTCTAAAAGGAGTAAAAGGAAATGCAGATCTAAATGGAGATAAAAAAATTACAGTTGGAGAACTACGAAAATATTTAACGGATTCCTCTGATGGGTTACCTTATAAGGCACGAGCTCTCTACGGTAGAGAACAAATCCCTCAGGTGTTTGGAAATGATAATAAGGTTGTTTTAGAATTGGATTGAAAATACGAAGTAAATTATTTGCTTATGAAAATATCAAGAGAGTTACATTGAGCCTGCCTGGGAGGAGCAGGCTTTTTCTATTGTTTTCTTATACTCAGTATATGGTATCTCGATAGTTATCTTTACTTTATTATATTCTGTTTTAAAAAAAATCATTTACATCCCCAATCAGTTGGCTTTAATGCAATTAGAGAAGAAATCACTGCGAGAAACAATCAACAAGGCTTTTCTCAAGGAGACGGTGAACCGATCTACGGTTAATTATTTTAAGTCGAAACTGGGACAGCTACTGGCTAATATAGAGTTGGCGGAGAAGAAAGTGGAATATGAGGAGGAGATAAATCAGTTGATCAATGATTTGTATAAAATAAATCCTGAAGAGATGTCTATCATCGAGGAAGTTGTAGATTAACTAATTCGTTATCGATATGAATCTATCCTTCAATTCTGATTTTACAATTAAAGGAGAGTTTTGGAGACCAGAAGCTCCTGAAAACATTGTGAATGGTAGGATTGAATATGGCTCCGACAATGAAATTAAACTGATTCTATATGGTCAGTTCTCAGGGTCTTTGGATGAAGTGAGTATAATTAACGGGACAAAAAATGGTGGGCAAGATTTAACACTGATAAATAATTTAGTTAAAAATGCTCAGGGTGGATTGGAAAAATTCACCGAAGTGACCTATTCCTGTGAATATATTTTTTATGGCAATTTATATGAAAGAGAAGAAGATATAAAGTTTGATATAATCTCATTTAGTTATACAAATCTGGATGAATGGTTTAATCATGACTGCTTTAATTACGACGGTATATTAACGGATGATTGGAGAGTCTCGATTAGTCATTTGCCTTCTAAAGAGATTGAGATACAAAGTGAGAAGTTTACACTTGAAACATCTTCTTCATTTAAATTAGGAACTTCTCTTGGTACTCATGTAGAAATTGACTTCTCTACTTTTTGGATTTTAAAATCTGATCAAAAGCTATCCATTGCTTATCTGGTAGACTGCATTAAACTTATACAAAATTTTTTGACTCTTTGTGTAGATACCGCCTGTTCTACCCAGTTTATTAATGCACAGAGCTTGGAAGAGGATAGGGGCTCAATACAGATTGTTAGGTCAAGAAGCTTTGATAATGACTACCAGAAAAAGATGCACCATGATATGGTAATCACCTACCAAGATATTGAGGATAGGATAGACTTAGTGCTAAATAACTTATTTGATCTAAAAAATAGTTTTGAATCAATTGTTAATCTATTCACAGCTAATTATTACAAATCAGATACGTATCAAGAGATACGTTTTTTGAATTTAACTCAGGCCTTTGAAGCATATTTCAGGTTAACTAAAGATACTTTATATATATCAAAGGATAGGTATGAGGAGCTTACTGATAAACTAATGAGTTGCTACCCATCAGAGAGTAATCATGCCTTAAAACAAAAGATTAATAGTACAATCAAATATGCGAATGAATACTCATTAAGGAAGAAGCTAAAAGTCTTTATAGGTTCTTTTGAGTCCAAAACCTTGGAGTACTTCGGGATTGAAGCTTCAACATTTGTTGACACTACTGTTTCGAATCGAAATTACTATACCCATTACGACAAAGACCTTAAAGAAGATGCCCTGAAAGGAGTAGAACTATTGAAAAGGGAAATCAAGCTAAAATATCTTCTTTTGATATATCTTTTTAAAGATTTAGGATGCAGTGAAGAGCTGGTTTTGAATGGTATTAAAGAAAGTGGACATGCAAGCTTCTTCATTCAAAAGGCATAAAAGTTCTAATACAGAAGACCCATAATTATGGAAAAACAATTTGAATATCTCGTAAAGCTGGCCAAGAAATATCAAACCTATGAGGAGGATGACCAGGCATTATTTGATGCTTTGCAAAGTCTGGATCGAGATAAGCTAAACAGTATTTATGAGGAATATGGTGATCCTAATTTGGGGTATGAGCCCGTCAACATGCTTCGCGCCGAGGTTGCAGGAAAATTGTTAAATGGTGATGAGTTCAATCCAGAGACTGTTGAAATAATAAAAGGAAGCATTATTGATAAAAAAACGAGGGAACTTGAGTATTTGCCCCAAGAGCAGTTGGATACGATCGAATCTTCCACTAAAAAAACAGATGCTTTTTCAAACTGGAAAAGATATTGGTCTTTATTTCATACCTTTTTTTATCGAGATGCTGTAAAAGAAACAGTGCGTCAATATTTAAAACAGATCAGTAATGATTTAATTATAGAATTAGATTTACCTGATTACAAAGTCCATTTTGTAGATTTTAACGGTGTCAGAAATTTGGGTAGAGATTTTTGCTGGTTAGCATTGTATCCCGCAAGTAAAGAATCACACAAAGAAGCCTACCAATTTTTTATCAGGTTCAGCAGTGAGCCCAAGGCTGGATTAATGGCTGGTAGGACCTTAAAAGATTCATTAGATGAGGGTCAGCCAGAAGAAAAATTGGAAAATGTATCGTCTTATGCAGGAATAGTAGAGATACATCGTGAGTTAAAAGAAGAGATATTACAGCGTAATCAAGGTCCTCGTAATTATTTTAAATTTAGTCCAGGATCTCAGGCCATAGATTGGGATTGGTTTAAAGAAGAAGAAAGGATTGGGGTGGGATATAAGGATCTTGGAATGGGGGATATTTCCGATGCCAAGAGCAGGCAGGAACTCAACGAAAAGGCTGGGCTACCCACTGATAGTGAATCCAATCAAACTTGGAATACTTGGTTGTTTAAAACGGCTAAAATAGGGGATGTTGTATTTGCCAATCAGGGTGTAAATAAAGTATTAGGGATTGGTATTATTACCGGTGAATATGAATATCATGAAGGGGATAAATATCCCCATCAACGCAAGATGAAATGGCTTACGACTAAAGTTTATGAGTATAAGTCAGAAACCTATCAGAACTATACCAATCTGTTCCGGCCAGACACATTCAGTCCAACTAAAACGTGGCAGTTCATTTTTAATGAGTATGTGCGTCTCTATCCTGAGTTGTCAGAAGTTTTTGATAAGCATGACTTGGACTATAGTACAGTTGATGCTACGACCCAAGACATAGATTCTGAAATTGATGAGCAAACAGAGACTAATTATTGGTGGCTAAATGCCAATCCATCTATATGGAGCCTTAGCGATCAGAAAGTGGGAGACCGGCAAACTTATACGTCTCGTAACGAGAAGGGAAATAAACGAAGGATCTATAAGTATTTTGAGTCGGTCCAGCCTGGGGATTTAATAATTGGATATGAGAGCAGCCCTTCAAAGCAGATTCGGGCTATCATGCAGATTACCGAAGAGCTGCATCAATCCGAAGATGAAGGGGAAGTTATTGAGTTTGAGGTTATTGAAAAACTTGAAGTACCGGTAAGCTGGAATGAGTTAAAGAGTGATCCCAGCCTCAAAGACTGTGAGGTGTTTATCAACAATCAGGGCAGCCTTTTTTCCCTGACCGAAGAGGAGTATGATATTATTCGGGCAACGATTGATCAAAAGAATATATCCGAAGAGCGAAAGTTGGAAAGCAGTACCCGGAAGCCGTACGATTTTGATGAAGATCCAGATAAACCCTTTTTGTCCAGAAGTAAGTTTGATGAGATTATCTCAATCCTACAACGCAAGAAGAACATTATCTTGCAGGGGCCTCCCGGAGTGGGTAAAACGTTTATCGCTCGGAAACTGGCTTATCAAATTATGGGATATGAAAACGATTCCCAGATTGAGGTTGTACAGTTTCATCAATCTTATAGCTATGAAGATTTTATCCAGGGACTCCGCATAACCGAAAGTGGTACGAATCTTCGCAATGGCATCTTTTATGAGTTTTGCCAAAAAGCACATACCCACAAAGAACGGGATTTCTTCATTATCATTGATGAGATTAATCGGGGTAATTTGAGTAAGATTTTTGGTGAGCTACTGATGCTTATTGAAGCTGATAAAAGAGATCCTAAATTTGCCACTAAGCTTACTTATGCTGAAGATGAAGAAGATACCTTCTACGTTCCCCCCAACCTGCACCTCATAGGGACCATGAATACCGCGGACCGTTCGCTATCTATTATTGATTATGCTCTACGCCGCCGTTTTGCTTTCATAAGCTTAGAACCAAAATTTGAAGACAATTTTTTGGCTTTCCTTGATAGTCAGGGTATTTCCCAATCATTGAGCGGCCATATCCAGTCATCCATTAAAAAAGTAAATAAGGTTATTAAACAAGATCTGAATGAGGGATTTCGGATCGGTCATAGTTACTTTTGTACATTCGAAAACAATCAAAGTGAGGATAAGTGGTATCAGGAAACCATTGAGTATGAGATTAAACCCTTACTTGAAGAGATCTGGTTTGATAACTCCGATCAGGTAAAAAAGATGTATGAAAAACTAAGCCGCTAACTACATGCAGATACCTGTTGAAAACATATATTTTTTGCTCTGCTATGCCTGGGACAAGCTTGAGGAAAAGGATCGGGTTAATGTTTCTACTGATGGTACAAATGATCTTCTCGAATTACTTTCCCAGGTGTTAATTAATGGATCCCGCATTCTTCTGAAGCGCGGGCTGGAACATGATTATGTGGCAGTTACCGAGGAAAATGTTGGGGTAAAAGGAAAATTGGAAGTTAGCAAATCTGTTAAACAAAATTCCTTCCAACGGCTGCGCGCCGTATGTAGCTATGATGAGTATTCGGCTGATATACTGCATAACCAGATACTTTATACAACCTTATTTAAGCTGTTGTATGCTGCTGATCTGGATGAAAGGATAAGAGATAATATCCGAAAGGTTCTACGGCGGTTCCCTCGGATCCAGATTTTAGATCTTAGTCCATTTGTGTTTGACCAAATAAAGATCCACAGGAATAATCGGTTCTATGAGTTTTTACTGAACGTCTGCCAGCTTATCTATGAAAATCAGTTGCCCAACGAAGAAGAGGGTACCTGGACCTTTTCTGATGTTACCCGTGATGAAAAGAAGATGGCTACGCTATTCGAAAAGTTTGTACTGAACTTCTATAAAGTTGAACATCCTGAGTGGGATGTCAGCGGAGAGTATATCTATTGGAGCTTCGATTCCGATGATGATACTAACCTGGAGTTCCTCCCAAGAATGGAAACCGACATTACTTTACGGAAGCCAGATGAAAAGATCATCATAGATACGAAGTATTATCAAGAGACGATGCAAAACAGTTATGAAACTGATAAGGTAAAGTCTGGAAATCTCTATCAACTGTATAGCTACTTGATGCATCAAGAGAATGGTACTCCACGTAATTTTAAGACCAAAGGGATGCTATTGTATCCTACGATTTCAGAAGAATATAATCTGAAGTATCGATATAAAGATCATCCAATTGAGATTCGGACGGTTAATCTCAATCAGCACTGGGAGGGAATCAAGGAGCGGTTGATGGCTATTATTTAAATAAACTTTATCAATTTCAGGCAATCGTGATGACCTTCCATCTGGATCATATAGGAGCTAAATAATAATGATTAGAGGTAGTACACAGTATTATAGGACCCAAGTGTGACCCAAATCCAAATCTCAACTCATTATTAATCAAAACAAAAAAGCCTCTGAATAGGTGTAAGTTGTTGCTATTCAAAGGCTTAGTAGAGAGTACGCCTGAGAGGATTCGAACCCCTAACCTCCTGATCCGTAATCAATGTGAGATATTGCTGTGCGTGGCACAGGCCGCGATTTTGGGGTTTCATGTAGTACTATTTGTAGTACCGAAGGGGAACTGGGGGAAATGGTTTCCCGAAAATTATCCTGTGTTTATATGGCTGATTTACATTGCAAACGAATCTATTATTGTAGAAAATATGGTAATCCTATCAGAAGTTGTTAGTTCGACAAGGAAGAGTATTCTAATTAAAGCGTATCTATTTTACGCATTATTTGCAGGAGGAATATCTGTAATAAATGCATTACTTGAACCTTTTACATCTGCCTTTGTAAAGGTTAGTACGAAGTGGGTCCCTTCGCCTTTAGATTCATAGTTATATTTACCGTCTAATTGCTGAGACAATGTGTTAATTAATTGAAGTCCCAACGAATCGGTATTCTGGGAGGCCTGAAAATCCGGTGGAAGCCCCTTTCCATTATCTGATATTCGAAGTGTGACAATGCTATGTGCTTT
>JGI12575J12848_1001107_pt1 | contig 12901 bp, 14 predicted proteins | sample A23P1SouthBayCA_2_FD_12848 | JGI IMG/M metagenome (IMG submission 12848) | reverse complement strand
GTACTTCGAGGACTTCGCCGACACCTCGATGGTCTTTTCGGGCCGCGCGGGTCGGCGGATGGAGATTCTCGAACTCGAAGAGCATCCGTACTTCATCGGGACGCAGTTCCACCCCGAGTTCCGCTCGCGACCGACGCGCGCGTCGCCGCCGTTCGTCGGCCTGCTCGAAGCCGTCCTCGGTGAGCGTGACTGGAGTGCCCAGGAGGTAGAGGCCTGATGGTCGACGTCGACAGTTTCATCGACGAGAAGATCGAGGAGATCAGCGAGGCAGTCGGCGACGCGAACGCCGTCATCGGCCTCTCTGGCGGTGTGGACTCCTCGACGGCCGCCGCGCTGGCATACGAGGCAATCGGGACCCAACTCACCGCAGTCTACGTCGACACCGGCCTGATGCGCAAGGGCGAGACCGAGGAGATTCGCGAGACCTTCGACTACATGGAGAGCCTGCAGATCGTCGACGCCAAAGATCGCTTCCTCGAGGAACTCGACGGCGTCACCGATCCCGAGGAGAAGCGCCACATCATTGGCGAGCAGTTCATCAGGGAGTTTGAGACTGTGGCCCGCGAAGTGGACGCGGACTACCTCGTCCAGGGGACGATCTACCCCGACCGCATCGAATCAGAGGGGACGATCAAGTCCCACCACAACGTCGGCGGGCTCCCCGAACGGATCGACTTCGAGGGGATCGTCGAGCCGATGCGGGACCTCTACAAGGACGAGGTACGGGAGGTCGCCCGCGAACTCGATCTCGAAGAAGTCATCTCCGAGCGGATGCCCTTCCCCGGGCCCGGGCTCGCAGTGCGGATCATCGGTCCCGTCACCGAGGAGAAACTGGAAGTGGCCCGCGAGGCCAACCACGTCGTCGAGGAAGAACTCGAGGAGTACGAACCCTGGCAGGCCCTCGCCGCAGTCATCGGCAAGGCCACGGGCGTCAAAGGCGACAACCGCGTCCACGGCTGGGTCGTCTCCGTGCGCTCCGTGGAAAGTCGGGACGGCATGACCGCCCGCGCTCAAGAGATTGACTGGGAGACGCTCCAGCGCATTCAGTCGCGAATCACAGGCTCACACGAGAACGTCGCCCGGGTCGTCTACGACGTGACCCACAAGCCACCAGCGACCATCGAGTACGAATAACTATTCTTCGCGGTCGGCGACTTTCACGAGCTGTTTGCCGATATTCTCACCCTCGAACAGCCCGAGGAACGCATCCGGTGCATTCTCCAGGCCCTCGGTGACAGTCTCGCGGTAGGTAATCTCGCCGTTCTGGACCCACTGACCGAGCTGACGGGTTGCCTGTTCGAATCGTGGGGCAAAATCCTGAACGAGGAAGCCCTCGACGGTCGCGCGCGTCTGAATGAGTTGGGCGAGTTTACGTGGCCCAGTTGGTAGTTCCTCGGCGTTGTACTGGGAGATCTGCCCACAGACTGCCACCCGGGCGTCGACGTTGAGCTGGGTGAAGACGGCGTCGGTGATCGGCCCGCCCACGTTGTCGAAGTAGGCGTCGACACCCTCGGGGGCTGCCTCCTTCAGTGCCTGGCGGTAGTCGTCGGTCTCCTTGTAGTTGATCCCGACGTCGAAGCCGAGATCGTCTTCGAGGAATTGGACTTTCTCATCGGAGCCGGCGAAGCCGATCACGCGTGCACCCTGTAACTTCGCGATCTGGCCGGCGACCGAGCCGACCGCGCCCGCCGCGCCAGTTACGACGAAGGTGTCACCGGCGTCTGGTTGTGCGACCTCGCGCGTGCCGAAGTAGGCCGTTCGGCCGGGCATCCCGAGGACGCCGAGTGCCGTCGAGATTGGGCCGAGATCGGGGTCGATCCGCTGGAGATCCGAACCGGCTGTCGTCGAGAATTCAGCCCACTGGAGATTCCCCGCGACGACGTCGCCAGATTCGAATCCCGAGCCGTTGTCCGCGACGACTTCGCCGACGACACCACCCTGCAGCGGATCGCCGACATCCCACGGTTCGGCGTATGATTCGCCTGCATTCATGCGGTCACGCATGTACGGATCGACCGAGAGATACAGCGTCCGGACGAGCGCCTCACCAGGCTCCGGATCTGGAACGTCCTGTTCGACCAGTTCGAACGTGTCGTGGTCCGGTTTGCCGTTCGGGCGCTTCGCGAGCGTGAACACACGATTTGTCTCTGGCATCAGCCGTGCTATCAGTCCACCACCGAAACGCCCTTCGAAAAAAGAACGCTACAATAGTAGTACAGTTTTTCGACGGTTAGCCGACCAGTCCACCCAGGAGGATCCCAGCACCGAGGATCGTGAACACGCCCCCCAGAAGGGTGGCCACGACGGCGACGACGTACGGCCAGGTGTTCGTCGAGCGTTCGAGGACCGCCTGGTCAGCCATGCTCGTCAGCAGGGTCGCCCGCACCCGGTCACCCTCGGTGTAGTTCGAGAGATACGACTCGACGACCTCGCGACTGCCCGCAGGCGGGTCCTGTCCCTCGCGAACGAACGTCGACTCGTAGGTTTCGCCGTCGAAGTCGTATCGGAATCTGACGGTGGGTTCGAAGTCGCCATCCTCTCGTTCGTCGATTCTCGTTTCGACGATTTCGGCGTCGACCTCCCGAGCCTCGCGAGACCGGCGGTAGAGACCGATACTGAGGCGGGCTCCGTACTGCAGGACGGCCGCGCCGACCAGCAGGAACGGGATCCCGACGAGCGCGAGTAGATCGACCATATCATCGCGAGGCGGGCGAGCGAAAAAGACCCTTCTATCGCGGCTCGGGGCCGGGTTGGGATCACGATTCGGTGACGAAACCCATTAATCCGCGCTCGCCCACCTCGGAGTATGCACGTTATCGTCGCGGGGGTGGACCGCCAGGAGATCGGCCAGGCCATCGAGTCAGAGGGTCACGACGTCTCGTACGTCGACGTCGCCAACCGCCCGGCACTCGAAGAGGCCGGGATCCACGAGGCCGCCGTCTTCGTCCTCGCCGAAGTCGAACAGGCTACCTCGATTTCGGTCGCGAAAGACCTCACCCCCGATCTGAAGGTCGTCGTCTACGCCAGCCAGTCGCTGCCGGACTTCGCCCGCAGACAGGCCGATCTGGTCGTCGATCCCGATCTCATCGACGCCGAGACGGTCGCCGAAGAGCTCGACGGCTAGCTTCCAAACTCGGGAGTCGGTTCCGCTTGGAAATCGAAGGGGAAATCGGGAAAAAGACGCGGCCCCTACGTTCGAGTGTGTCCACGACACTCACCGTCGAAGGGATGAGCTGTGGCGGCTGTGAACAGACCGTCGTTGAGGCACTCGAATCCGTATCGGGAGTCACCCACGCCGAAGCCGATCGCGAGACGAACAGCGCGACCGTCGAAGGCGACGCCGATAGCGAGACACTCGTGCAAGCAGTCGTCGATGCGGGCTACGACGCCAGCGCCTGACTCGGAACGGTGTGCTGGCGGAGTACTCGCCCTTACTCGCTCAGTTCTCGGAGCGCCGTCTCGGCCTGATCGGTCGCGACGTAGTAGGTGTGCTTGCGGTGCGTCTCGTCTTTGGGCTTCAGTTTTCGCTCGCTCGCTTTGATCGTGCTCCCTTCGTACTCCGTGAGGAGTCCGACCTGTCGGAGCGCCCGATAGAGGTGACGGACGTACTCGAAGTCCATATCCAGTTCCTCGGCGGTCATCCGCGGGTAGTCGGGCCCACCACGGGCCAATCGCTGGGCGATCGTCTGCCCATCAGGGAGGTGTCGCAGGACGTTCCGTCGGCCCGCCGGGTCCTCGAGGAAGCGCAGGAGATGATCGCCCTGTCGTGAAAGTCGGTAGTAGGTGTGGTGCTGGCGGACCTCGTCGGCCTGCTTTGCCTTGACGCGGCGCTGTTTCACTGTTCCTGATTCGACGCGTTCGAGCACGCCCGCCGTCTCCATCTCTCCACAGAGGTCTTCGACCGCTCCACGTTCGGCGTCGAGATGGCCGGCCATCGATCGCGGATAGTTGCCCTCAACGGCATCGAGATGATAGCAGATCAGGTAGGCGACAGGATCCGACGGAAGTGGGGCCAACTGGCCGACGATTCGCTCTTTGCGTTCGAGTTCGGCTTCGAGGTCTGTCGCTCGATCGTATCGAGACTGGGCGTTGTCCGCAGGGGTGGATTCGAGGTCGAGGGTGACATCGATCGACTCGCCGTGGGGCGTCTCCAGTGAGAGGGTCAGTTCGCCCGTCTCCCAGTGGTCACCCGACTCCGAGCGGGCGCGTTCGAGCGCCGACTCGACGGTCTCGTAGCGCGTCATAATCGTGTCCGCTTCCAGGCGGAGACGGTCGATCTCGGCCTGTGAGACCATCGTCGGGTGATACTGGCCGGCGACGCTTGAATCCTCCGCGTACCTATATCCCGCAGGCGTCACTACGACTACGTGTGCCATCGATACCCACAGCGTACCACGACCTCTTCGAGAAACAGATGTTCGCGCACGTGACGACGATGACCCCGGACGGGAAACCGCATACGACGCCAGTCTGGATCGACTACGATTCCGACGACCATCGATTGTTGGTCAACACCGAGCGGGGTCGCCGCAAGGAGCGAAACGTCGCGAACGATCCGACAGTGTCGGTGAGCATGACCGATCCCGACAACCCCTATCGGTTCCTCTCGGTAACGGGAGAAGTGACCGATGTCACGACAGAGGGGGCGCGCGAACACATCGACGCGCTGGCGGAACGATACATGGGTGAATCCGAGTACCCGAATCCGATCGAGACTGAGCGCGTACTCTTGCGGATTCGACCCGACGAAGTGCTGAAGGGCGGGTGAGTGAGCTATTCGGGCCGGGGAAGCCGGACGATGGCCGTCGTCCCGGTCTCGTCGACGTCGAACTCGATGGCCCCGCCGGCGCGTTCGACGATCCAGGTCACCAGCCACAGCCCGAACCCGCTGGCATGTTCCATCGGCGTCTCGGTCCGCGAATCGAGGACCTGCAGTTCCTGCTCAGGGATCCCGGGCCCGTCGTCGCGGATCCGGAGTTCGACTCGCTGTTCGTCGATGGCTGTCAGCGTCACCGACACCGTCACGCCATCGGCATGTTCGATCGCGTTCTCCAGCAGTTCCCGGATCGCGATCTCGACCGACGGGTCACCGGCGACCCGACACGAGTCGGGGGCGTCGAGCGAGATCGTCGCCTCGGGATCGTCGCGTCGCGTCGACTCGACGACCGGATCGAGAATCGAGCCGAGATCGAGTGTTCGGTTGGGGTCGTCGTCGAGCGAACGTGAGAGTGTACCCACTTTGTCGCTGCGAGCGATGACCTCGTCGACGGTCGCGATGATACGGTCGGCGCGCTCGCGCTGATCGGCGTCATCAGTGTGTGTCCCCAGCAATTCGGCATTGCCACGGACGACGTTCATCTCGTTGCGGAGGTTGTGGCGGAAGAGGCGATTCATCACGTCCAGACGTTGCTCGCGCTGGGTGCGTTCGGTCACGTCCCGGAGGCTGACGATCCGTCCAGTGACCGTTCCGTGGGCGCGGTCCAGTTCCGAGACGCTGACGTCGTAGTGCCGTCGAACACCGTGCGAATCGAGCGTGATCTCGTCGACCGGGTCGGTGTCGAGTGCCCCTTCGAGCGCCGGGAGTAGGCCCGTGATATCACGACCGATTGCGTCTGTCGGGGAGGTCTCCAGCAGTGACTCGCCAGCTGGGTTGAGGTCGACGACCGTCCGGCCGGTGTCGATGATGAACACCGGGTCGTCCAGTTGCTCGATCACCTGCTCGCGGCCGAGTTCGCGGGTCGCAGGGCTGACGTCCAGAAGGTGCTGACGGAGCATCGACCCCGCGAGGACAGTTCCGGTGAGCACGAACGCGATACCGGTCGGGTCGACCCCGGGACGGATATATCCGAAGACGTACAGCGCGTTGACCGTCATCGGGAGTGTGATCGACGCCAGCAGTGCCGTACTCTGCGCCCGGAAGATTCCGTCGGTTCGCAACAACAGCCGGAGGAGAATCCCGGCCCCGATCGCAATCAGCGCGTACGCGTAGACGAGATGGCCCCAGAACGCCAGTCCCTCGACGCCGGCGAAGACCAGCTGATCGCCGTCTCTGACAGTCCGGGTCGCCTTCCAGACGAGGTGGTGATCGCCGTTCGTCCAGACGAGCGCCGAGAAGACCAGCGGTTCGACGAGTAACGCGAGCAGCCGAGGGCCGGCGAGCCAGCGTTCGCGGCCAGTGTACTCGAAGACGACCAGCAGCCAGGCCAGCGGGAGGACCGCAGCAACCGAGAGCTTCATCTGCGTCCAGAAGACCGTCTCCAGGGAGAACACGCTCAACGCGTCGGTCAGCGTCCAGAGGCTCGCGGCGAACAGCAACAGCGCGATGGGGCCAGCACCGGGTGTCTCGCGGTTGACCCACGCAAACAACGAGAGCCCGACCCCCGAGAGAGAGACGAGGAGGACCAGCGGGAGATAGAACGACGATTGCATCGCTGGCTCGTACCTTCGCCAGTCGACATCAAAAAGCGTTACCTCCAATTTTCAGTTCTGACGATTGGGGATCTGCCGAGGTCACGCACACGCAGGTAGTCACCCGCGGCGTGCGTGCAACGCCGTCCAGACGCCGACAGCGCCGAGCAGCAGCGCCGGAAGCATCGGCACAGCCAGATACGTGTCCCGCCAGGACAGCCCCAGCGCACTCACGCCGGACTGGGCAGTCGGCAAGAGGATCAGCGCCCACGGGACGAGCAGGAACGAGAAGACGAGGACGCCGACCAGAATCCAGCCGCGCCAGCCGAACTCGTCGTCGGTCGCCTCGGCTTTGCGTGGCGGTTCCCCGGATGGACGGTGGACGTACGCGTCGTCGGTCGAAGCGACGTCGTCAGCCGAAGTGCCGTCGCCGTCCGTCTCGCCACCAGTCTCGGACGCTCCGCGCTCACCCATCGTATTCACCATCCGGAACGACGACCACTTTACCGAATCCTTCGCGACCTTCGAGCAGTTCGTGGCCGCGAGCGACGCGGCTCATCGGGAGTGTCTCGCGAATCCTGACCTCGAATGTCCCGTCCCAGACGAGCTGGCAGGCGCGTTCTGCGGTCCCCGGCGCGGCCATCGTCGAGCCAAGGACCGACAGCTGGTCCCAGAAGATCCGATCGAGGTTCGTCTGTGGCCGCCCGCCCGTGGTTGCCCCACAGGTGAGCACGCGGCCGCCACGCGCGAGGGCGCGTAACGAGTCGTTCCACGTGTCCGCACCGACGTGATCGACCACGACGTCGACGCCTCGCTTGCCCGTCCGGGCACGAATCTCGTCGGCGAAGTTCGTCTCGGTGTAGTCGATCGTGTGATCGGCTCCGATCTCGGCGGCGTGGGCGCGTTTCTCGGCCGTCCCGGCGGTCGCGAACACCTCACAGCCGGCGTGGGCGGCGATCTGGACTGCCGCGTGACCGACGCCGCCGCTGGCACCCAGCACGAGGACCGACTCGCCGGCTTCCAGCTCCCCGCGCTCGATCAACATTCGCCAGGCGGTCCCGAAGACGAGTGGTGCAGCCGCCGCCGTCGCCCAGTCGACCCCCTCAGGAACGAGGAGAAGGTTGTCCTCGGGCACTGCGATCCGTTCGGCGTGGACGCCGGGGACGTGTTCCCCGAGGACGTGATAGTCGACACACAGCGTGGGCTCGCCCCGGCGACAGCACTCACAGGAGCCACAGGAGACACCAGCCCAAACAGTGACGTGATCGCCGGGCTCGAATCGCGTCACGTCGCTTCCGACATCGACGACGACGCCAGCGGCGTCACTCCCGGGAACGTGTGGAAATTCGAGATCGAGGCCCGGGATCCCGCGCCGAGTCCAGACGTCGAGGTGGTTCAGCGCCCCCGCTTTCACGTCGACGAGCACCTCGTCGGCGGCGGGGTCGGGGTCAGGAACCTCGCCGTAGGTGAGGACCTCTCGCCCCCCATGATCGGTCAGTTGGACGGCCTGCATGCGCGACTCTGGGGGCGGTGCGCGCAAAACGGTGGCGATAGGGGCGTGGTGACAACGTACAAGAGCCAGGCAGTCGAACCGCCAGGTATGGCAGACGAGCCAACCGTCGACGACCTCCCGGAACAGCCGCGTGATCTCGCCCACGAGCACCCCGACGTGTGGGACGCCTACACCGACCTCGGTGAGGCCTGTGCAGAGGCAGGGCCGATCGACGACGAGACCAGACGCCTGGTCAAACTGGCGCTGGCGATCGGAGCCGAATCGGAGGGTGCAGTCCACTCGCACGTTCGGCGCGGCCTCGAAGAAGGTGTCGACCCCGACGCGCTCGAACACGTGGCCCTGCTGTCGATCCCGACGCTGGGCTTCCCGCAGGCGATGGCCGCCCAGAGCTGGATCTCCGACGAAATCGAGTGAGACGGACCGCTGTAACGGTTTATCGCTACGACCACACCAAGGCGGTCGATGCGGAACAGACGTACAGCGGTCCGTATGAGAGCCGGACTGTTTTCCCGGCGGCACACCTACCGCAGGTATGATCGACTTCCAGGAACGCGACCGCAAGCGGGGGCTGGGATCGGACGATACCGATGGCGACGAACAGGACGAGCAGTCCGGCCACGACGAGAGTCACGAACACACCGACAAGGGGGGCGAACAGACCGATCACGACCACGCGGAACACGACCACACCGACCACGATCACCACGCACACGACGTCGAAACGCTCGGTGTCGCCGTATTGACGATCTCCTCGACACGAACGCTGAAAGACGACCCAGCGGGCGACGTGATCGCGGCTGCACTCGAAACGGCGGGTCACGAGATCGCCACTCGAGAAGTGATCCGCGACAACTACGACAACGTGCAGGCCGCCGTCCGACAACGTGCAGGCCGCCGTCGACGCCGTCGTCGGCCGCGGAGACGTCGACACCGTCGTCACGACCGGCGGGACGGGGGTCACGCCCGACGACGTGACGATCGAAGCCGCCCGGCCACTGTTCGAGAAGGAACTACCGGGCTTTGGCGAACTCTTCCGACGACTCTCCTACGAGGAGATCGGCACGAAAGTCGTCGGGACGCGCGCGACCGCTGGTATCGCCGACGGGGTGCCGGTCTTCTGTCTGCCTGGTAGCGAGAACGCCGCACGGCTCGGTACCGAGGAGATACTCGTCGGTGAAGTCGGGCATCTGGCAGGTCTAGCGACGCGGGAATGATCGCTCCAGGGTAAACAGCAGCCGGAACCGAGTGAGTGCGATCGTTATCGCGGCAGAACGAGACGAGCGGCCAGAATCTGAAGGCCCTGATCCGGGGCGACCCCGACATCGCCGTCGGAGCTGGTGAGACGATCCTCGAAAGGTGATCGAATCCGACACCGCTCTCACCTCGTGCCCCCTTCTTTCGTCCCGAGAACGGAAGCTAGTTTTTCAGCCCTGGGCGGCCTACTACTTTCTATGGTGACCGAACTGGCCGACGACGTCTGGTGGTTCGACCTCCGCGGGGTGAACGCCTACCTCGTCGAGGACGACGGGGCGGTGACACTGATCGACTCGGGAATCCCGTACGATCACCGGAAACTGGTCGGCGGCCTCGATCGACTCGGGTACTCCCCGCGTGATCTCGACCGCGTCCTCCTCACCCACTACGACTTCGATCACGTCGGTGGCATCGGGCGACTTCCCCGTTTCGACGGGCAGATCTACGCCGGCGCGCCCGACGCGCCGCTGGTCGCCGGCGACCGTGCACCCGACTGGCGCAACCACAAGGGGTTGGTCCAGCGTCTCACTGCGCCCCTGCTCTCTGCGCCTGCCGACCCCGTCGAACCCGTCGAAGACGGTGACACAATCGGGAGTTTTACCGCCTACCACACGCCCGGCCACACGTCGGGTCACGTCTGCTACGTCAGCGAGTCCCTCTCGGTCGGGTTCCTCGGCGACCTCGTCCGTGAATCCGACGGTCGCCTCGAAGCCTCACCCTGGATCATGAGCGAAGACACCGACCAGGTCCGAGCGAGTATCCGCCGGATCGCCGACGATGCCCCCGACTTCGAGGTGGCCGCGATGGGCCACGGCGTCCCGTTCCGCGAGCGCGGATACACCCGACTTCGTGAGCTGGCTAACCGGCTCTGAAACCGGCCCGCTGTCGATGTCCCGGCCCAGTTCACTATTGTTTTTCATATGTTATATTGATCCAGAGTTTATTTCCAGAATTGAAGTGAGAACCACAGCTTAATACCATAGAATTTCAGAAACACTAGGCACATGGCAGATTCCGAGCAGCATATGAGTGTGTCACGCCGGGATGTGCTGAAGGGGATCGGTGGGACGGTCGCCGCGGCGACGGCGGGTGTCGGCCACGCACAAACGTCCGCATCAGCGGGCGAATCGGTCACCTTGCAGTACTTCCACGAGGACTGGCAAACAATTACGAACGATCTCGATCGCGTCGCGGACAGAGGGTACGACGCGATCTGGATCCAGCAACCTGCAGTCGGCGCAGTGACCACAGAAGAACAGAACGGACCGAACGATCCGCCACTGGGCTATCAGCCACTCAATTATCGAGATTTCGACAGCGAGCTCGGGACGGAAGCCGAACTCCAGACGCTCATCGACACCGCCCACCAGCACGGGATCGAGGTGTATCTCGATACGGTGCTCAATCACATGGCTGCCGAGGATTTCAGTGCGTTCCCGTACTTTTCCTCGCAGGACTTCCACAACGAAGGCGGCATTCCGAGCTGGTCGTACTCCTTCGACTCGAGCGACGACAGGTGTTATGAAAACGGTTCACCGAAAGATCCGAAAAAGATCGAATGTGACCCGTGGTGGGTCGAGAACGGCGACCTCCTGGGGCTGAAAGACCTCGATCACAGTTCTAGCTACGTCCGGGATCAACTGAAGCGGTACATGAAGAAGATGGCCGACATGGGAGCTGACGGCTATCGATTCGACGCCGCCAAGCACATTCCCGAATCCTTCTTCGCCAACTACGCGAACCAGTGGGCCGAAAACTGGAATATGTTCCGGGTCGGCGAGGTGTACAGCGGGTCCAAAGAGTACGTCCAGACCTACGTCGACCAGGGTCCCGGGATGCACGCGTTCGATTTCCCGCTGTATTACACCATGCAAGGTGTCTTCAGTGGCGGCGATATGAGACAGCTCCAAGGAGCGGGCCTAGTCTCCCAGGACCCGTTCAGCGCCATGCCGTTCGTCCACAACCACGACATCCCTGGACCAGACCAGTACGAACTCGCCCATGCGTTCGTCCTCACCATCGAGGGCTATCCAGTCATCTACAATCTCGACCCGGACTACGTTCTGGGGAACGGGAACATCACGAACGCAGTGTGGGTCAAGAGCAACCTCGCCGGCGGCCAGACGCTCTGGCGATACACCGACTCGGACATCGCGGTGTACGAACGCGAAGGGAACCTGCTGGTCGGCCTGAACAACAGCGGATCAAGCAGGACCGTGACAGTCCAGACGTCCTGGACGGACACGGAACTCAACGACTACGCCGGCAACGCAGGCAACGTCACGACGGACTCGACCGGGAGCGTCGAGATCACCGTCCCGGCTGGCGGCTGGACGTTCTACGCACCGACAGGCCAGGGCACGCCACCCGGAACTGGCTCTGACGATGGCGGGAGCAGTACCACGGTGACCCTACAGATCGAAGCCCCGACAGCCGATGGCGAATCAGTGTTCTTCACGGGCAACACCACTTCTCTCACGGACTGGGGTGGTGGGATTGAAGGTACTGAGACCAACGGTGTCTGGGAAGTCACGATCGACGATCCAGGCAGCTTCGAGTGGAAGACTCGCCGCGGACCGGCCGGGGCGTCCGGCGACGTCTGGGAGAGCGGTGACAACCACACGACGCTCAACCCGACCCACAATGGGTGGGAGGACGGGTTCACCGGCGGGAGCGAGAGTGCACCGACCGCGGCGTTCAGTTACTCCCCGACGGCGCCGAGCGTTGGCGAACAGATCACCTTCGACGCGAGCGACTCGACTGATCCGGACGACAACATCCAGTCCTACCAATGGGACTTCACCGGCGACGGAACGACCGACGCGACCGGCCAGCAAGTGACACATACCTTCAATTCAGCGGGGGCGCACACCGTGACGCTAACCGTTACCGACAGCGCCGATTCGACTGCGGACGACTCGACCACCCAGACGGTCGACGTTACGTCGTCGACCGGAATCGTCGACCAGTACGATGCCGACGGCGACGGCTGCATCGGCATCTCGGAACTCAACAACGGAATCAGCGACTACTTCACGGGTGATGTCTCGATCTCACAGCTAAACACGCTCCTCAATTCATACTTTAAATGCCTATGAAACTCGCTACAAACCGGCTCGTATCGGCCTGTATCGTCGTGATCGCGCTCTCGGTCATGGCCGCACCCGTCAGTGCGGGCACACCGGCCGTCATAGCCAGCGGTGGCACGACTGTCCCGGGCGATACGGTGACAGTCACGGTCGACATCGACAACGCACAGACTGTAAAGGTCTCCGGATTCTCCAGTAGCTGGACCGTCGAATCGATGGATAGCAGCGGCGCGTTCACCAACACGGGTGACACGTACGCCGGTTGGGTCTGGGACGGTGACCAGTCCTCGAAATCCGTCTCGGTCACGCTCGGCGTTCCGAACGACGCGAGCGCCCGCGATTACACGCTGGACGTGACAACCGAAGATAGCGACGGGAATACGGCATCGACGACTACGACTGTCACCGTCGAGACCGCCGACACCAGCGCGCCGACCGCCGACGCCGGCAGTGACAAATCAGTCGCGGAAGGAACGGCCGTCTCCTTCGACGGAACGTCCTCGTCCGACAACAACCAGATCGCGAGCTACGGGTGGAGTTTCGGCGACGGCACGAGCGCGAGCGGCCCGACCCCGAGCCACACCTACGACGAGCCAGGGTCCTACACCGCCCGCCTGACGGTCACTGACGGGAGCGG
>JGI12575J12848_1001077_pt1 | contig 13097 bp, 14 predicted proteins | sample A23P1SouthBayCA_2_FD_12848 | JGI IMG/M metagenome (IMG submission 12848) | reverse complement strand
CTTGTCGTCTCCTCCGGACTGTCCGGCGTCGTCGGTGACTCGAAACCGAGCCACACCCGGACGCTGCACAAGACAGCTGCCATCACACAATGCTTGCGACTGGTCGGCCCTCTGGCTCACGCCGCCGCACTGAGTAGGGTTTAAGCCAACGGTCGCTGCCCGGCACCCGGGCGACACGTATGGACCGCCCAACAACTTGGTCCCGCTGGAACTCCGGAGACCGAACGCATCCCCCTACGGCCGGTATCTCAGATGACCACCGTAGCGTCCCAGCTGCTTGCTACCGGCCTTCGATAAGCAGTACGGAATCCGCCGATGCCCCAGGCGTCGACTTGTTGATTCAGTATTCGGGCCAAGCCACCGTTCGGCGTCACTGCCAGCACCGGCGCATACTGCTCTGGGCGCGTGGACGTCGCAGCCTACCGGACGTGCCTTGACGGCGATGCATCAGGTCCCCGGGGCTGTTGGGTGGCTACTGCAAGGCGTCGTAGGGGCGATCGTGCTTGGTCGGAAGGTGGATGCGCGCGGTGGTCCCGGTTGGCTGGCTATCGATGGCGAGGTGGCCGCCGGAGGCGGTGACGGCCCACCGGACGAGCCAGAGGCCGAGCCCGGTGCTGTGGGTGAGCTGTGTCTCGAGGTCTTGGTCGAGGATGTCGAGTTCGTGCTCGGGGATTCCGGGGCCGTTGTCCGTGATGGTGAGTTCGAAACTGTCGTCGGTAGACTGGGTGAGTACGGCGGTCACAGTTGGGGCTTTGTGTGGGGTGTGGGTGATGGCATTGTCGAGGAGTTCGGTGATGGCTTGCGTGAGGACTGGTGGGGCGGCTGCCATCGCGGTTTCTGGTGCGTGCACGGAGATGGTGTCTTGGGGTAGGTCGTGGGTCTGCTGGGTAGCGTCGACGGCCTCCTGGAGGGCCGTTGTGAGGTCGAGGCGGTGGTGGCTGTCGTCGTGCGTGGGGTCGGAGAGGAGCTTGGTGAACTGGTGGATGGTCTCGCTGATGTCCATGAGGGTGTGGCCAGAGTGCTGGATGGCGGCGATGGCGTGATGGTGTGTCGGATTTGTGGTCTCCTCTTGGAGGCGGTCGGCGTGGCCGACGATGACGTTCAGGTGGTTGCGAAGGTCGTGGCGCATGATGCGGGAGAGAACGCTGAGGCGCTGGGAGAGCGCGAGCGTGCGGTCGTATTCGGCGCGGAGGTCTCGGTAGAGGAGTCGCTGGTGGGCGTCGTACAGGCCGATGAGGAACCCGAGGACGGCGCCGCCGCCAGCGACATTGATGAGGAGGACGAGCGTTGGGAGCCGGGCTACTGGGGGTGGCGTGGCGTAGAGGAGTAACCCGCCGAGGATGCCGGTGAAGAGGAGAAGGCCGAGGACGGTCCAACCACAGATTCGGAGTGCAAGGTCGTCCAGATCGTAGACGTAGACGCCGACAGCACCCGTGCAAAGGACCAGAGTAAGCATTGCCGGGATGGCCAGCAGGACGATGAGTGAGACTGGGTCCGAGGGGGCATTCAGGAGCATCCCAATCGGGAGAGCGAGCAGCAAGACGGCGAGCCCACCGAGGATGAGCCCACCGGCGAGTGAGCGCCCCGAACTCGCGTGCAATCCCGTGCTGGCTCGCATACTACAGACTCCACCGCTGGATCGATGGTTAAACGTTCGCGCGAAATTATTGCCGTTGATAACGCCAGCCGACCGGGATACCGGTATTGCAGTGGATTACTCGGGGTCGATGTACTGGGCTTCCCAGCTGCGGCGTGCCGCCAGTTCGTCGCGACCGCGCCGGGTGAGGGTGTAGAGGTTGGTGCGGTCGTCTTTCGCGCGTTTCTCGACGAGGCCTTTGTTCACGAGGGTGTCGAGGTTCGGGTAGAGGCGGCCATGGTGGACCTCAGTCTCGTAGTACTCCTCGAGTTCGTCTTTGAGGGCGAGCCCGTGGGGTTCGTCGAGCCCCGCGATTGCGTAGAGGAGGTCGCGTTGGAAGCCGGTGAGGTCGTGCATTACCCCCGGATTACGAGTTCATGAACTTGATACTTCCGGGAGTTTCGCCGGATGCTGGCCGCTTGGCTGTTCTCCGCGTCTATGCGTGGGTCCCTGGTGCCGACGATAACGAGTGGAGGCGGCAAACCTGTGGGCCGAGTAGCGGCCTCTGGTCGTGTCATGTGCGCAGGATGTCCAGGTTGGGGATTAGCTGTTGCATTGCGGGTCCAACGGAGGCGGTGTCCGTGGAGTCGATTTCCCGTGCTGTTGGCGGGGTCGGGGTTTGGGTTGTCACTGCGGGGCGGTGTTCCGTAGGGTTTGTCTGTACCGGCTCGTCGCTGGCGCTGGTGTGCTTCGCTCCCACCCGATCAGGCCATGATATTGTTCTCATCCGGGTGAATCCACCTGAGTCTGAACGGTATCACCAATGCTCACCCGTTCGTACCACCAGCTGTCACGCCCATCCAGTTCCGGGGGGCTACGACGGAGCCAGCGGTTGTAGCGGTAGCGGATGGGTGTGGCGTATCGCGGTGGGCCCCACCCTTGGCCGCTATACGCGGTGTAGTGGCCCACCACCGCGTCTCCGCTCACTCGCTAGATGGGGCGGGCGAATACCACCGTGTTCACTAGCTTTATTGATGACACATTTGAGGTGTTGTTGTGGATGCCACTTGTTCATGTCTGTGAGTAGTGCGCGGCGACCCGAGAGTCGGCGTGATCGGTATCGGTTGATGGTTGCGGCTGCTTCGCGGCCGTTTGCGGTGGCTGCGGTGACGATTCCTCTACTCTTGCCCATTTTGGGGTATGTTTCGAATAATGTGCAGGTGCTGTTTACGATTCATCTGTTCTTGGGGGCGTTCTGGTTCGGGACGGGGGTGCTTGGGGCGGTGGTGATTGGGCCGGTGATGGGGAGTCTTTCGCAGGAGGCGAATGCGGAGTTTGCACAGGGGTTTGTGCCGAAGATGAACTTGTTGATGGAGCCGGTCTCGCTGGGTGTGATCGGCTCTGGCATCGGGCTGGCCGGCATGATGGGGCTGTGGGATGCGCCGACACCCGCGCTGTGGGCGGCGCTTGCGCTCGCCATTGCACTCCTCATCCTCGGATTCGGCCCCCTGCACCAGTTGACGGCGGGGATGTTCGATGAGATCGCCGCACCAAACACCGACCATGACCGTCTCGCTACCCTGAACAAGCAGTACGGCATACTGAGCTTGGTTGAGTTGGTGCTCATGATCGCGATCGTCGCCTCGATGTCCGGGCTCCGCTGGGGGTACTAACCCGTCACCAATCCCTCCGCAACCCGGTAACCGAGACGGTTTGTACACAGCGGCATCGAAGGCCTGCTCCGTTGGATCCTTTCAGTCCTTACGCAACCCCAGACTCAGGGAATATGGGTCGCTAGTCTGCGCAGGTTGTCTCCTTACGCTACTAATGCCAGGCACCAATGATTTACAGGCCATCTGGGCGATGGTTTCGGGAGTCCCCGCACTCAATTGTACTGATGTGTATGAGGGATACTGGCGAATAGCTATACGTGGCAACAACATTTCACACCAGTATAGTGACTAAGGGGGAGTCCGGGCAGGCAGCTGGGGTGGATCCGAAGGTGTTTGACGCGTTGCCCGTGGGGTGCTGGTAGAAGATAGTGCACGAAAAATCCTCTCTGTCAACGACCGGTTTCTCGATCTGTTCGAGTTCCAGGGGCCCCGGAGGCAGTGATTGGGCGAGACTGCGTCGAACTTGCCCACCAGGCCAGCACACTGCTTGTGGACGCCGCAGAATTTATCGAACACACCAAAAGACTCGTCAACTCAGAAGAGACGCAACAAACCGAGACGTGGCAGCTTGATGATGGTCGAACGGTCACCCGGATGTACCACCAAATCGGGCTGCCTGACGGTGATTGCCACCTCTGGGTCTACCACGAGCGCCCCGATATCCACCGGCGAGATAACGATCGTCGGGAAGCCAGCTCGCGGTTGGATGCCCTATATGAGCATTCGCCCGATATGATCGACGTCATCGATACACAGGGCACTATCCGCGATGTGAACGCGCGGTTCTGTGAGGAATTGGGGTACACTGAGGACGATGTACTCGGTCGCTCAATTTGGGAATTTGACCAGGAAGTGACTAAATCGGAGGTCCTGGAGCTTCTCGGTTCGTTTGCTGCAGACGAACGCCGGAAATTCGATGGCGAATATGCGCGTTGGGATGGATCATCGTTCCCCGTTGAAGTGCATCTTATCCGGCTTGATTTGGATGGCGAAGATCGGTTCATGGCGATCAGTCGAGATATCTCCGAGCGACAGGCCTACGAAGCGGGCTTGAACGCCCTCCACGGCACCGCGCAGGACCTGCTTCGCGCCGAGTCCGGGCAACAGGTTGCCGACATCATCACCGAGACCGTCACCGGCATCCTCTACATGCCGATCAATGGCGTGTTCTTCTTCGAACCAGCCGAGAATGAGCTGCAGCCCGCTGCGGTCACCACACGGGGGAAACAACTCATCACGGAGATCCCGTCGTTCGGGCCGGGGTCAAGCCTTGCCTGGACGGTCTACGAGACCGAGGAGTCACGCCGCTGCAGTGATGTGTCCACGGAACCCGGTCGCTACAACCCCGATACCGTATTTCGGAGTGAGCTGATTGTGCCGATCGAGGACCACGGCATCATTCTCATCGGGTCACCGGAACGGAACGCGTTCGGTGACCGGGACCAATCGCTTGTTGAGACGCTCGCCTCACATGCGGCAGCCGTGCTGGATCGACTCAGCCAGGAACAGGAACTCGAAGCCCAGAATGAGCGCCTCGATGAGTTCACCAGCGTCGTCTCCCATGATCTCAGAAACCCATTGAACGTAGCCGGCGGCCGACTTGCACTCGCCCGGGAAGAACACGATTCGGAGCACCTGGCGATTGTGGCGCGGGCCCTGGAGCGAAGCCAGAGCCTGATTACGGACTTGCGGACGCTAGCTCGCACCGGAAGTACAATCGGCACCACCGACCCCATCAATCTTACCGAGCTTAGCAAGGAGTGTTGGCAGACAATTGAATCACGAGATGCAACGCTCCGCTGTGACACCACGTTACGGTTCGAGGGAGACCGGAGTCGTGTGCGACAGGTCCTCGAGAATCTCTTCCAGAATGCCATCGAACACGGCGGCGACACCGTCACCGTTGGTGCCCTCGACGATGGGTTCTATATCCAGGACGATGGACCGGGCATTCCGAGTGATAAGCAGGATTCGGTGTTTGATGCGGGGTATACAACGACCAGTGAGGGCACCGGGTTCGGGTTGAATATCGTTGCGCAGGTTGCTGCGGCACACGACTGGACGATCCAGGTCTGCGACAACCCACTGGGTGGTGCTCGCTTTGAATTCATCAACGTCACCACGTCAGGGGCCAACTAACCACTGTCCTGCACACCACGGCTGCAGACCGACGCCGGTTGGACCGACCGCTTCACGGTAACTATCGGCGGCACCCGGCACGGCTATGTACTTCTCGGTGAGCTCGGTACCATGAACCGGATATTGCGCGCCTACAGTGCGGCGGCGACCTGCCGAACAACGTTCATCATTGGTGACTCGTCTGGTGTTCGTTGTAGTTTCAGGGGTAGTTTTCTTCCAAGTGGTGGCGTCTTGTGTAGTGTCCAGCCGGCGAGGAACCCGATGCTGGCGGCCGTGAGTAGCGTGCCGTGTGTTGCAAACAGTAGCGATAGGAGTAACATGCCGAACATCGCGGTGCTTACGGCTATGATGTCCGGGATGCTGTGGCTGACGAGGGCTCGCTGGACGGGGTAGCTTTGGTTTCGTTCCATACCTGATGTGTTGGGCCGCCACCCCATTAGTGTAATCTGAATAATAGTTCTTTAATCTGTGCTACTGAAACGTTGTTCACCACTGCCGGCAGTCCTGGCCGACGCCGTGCGTCAGCCGGGGTACTGTAAAGGGTGGGGAGGTACATGGCCGAGGCATGGGGCTGCGTCCGTCAGGTGGTGGGGATGCCATCGACGATCTGGAAGCAGCGTTCAGTCTCGTGGCGAACGATATCCGGTTCCAGATTGTGCACGCGCTGTGGGAGGCCCAGCAGACCGAGGCGTCGCCAGTGGCGTTCTCCGAGCTGTTCGACAGTGTGGATGTCAGGGATTCGGGGCAGTTCAACTATCATCTCGATAAGCTCGTTCCGCGGTTCGTGCGTGCCGCCGAGAACGGTTATGAACTCACATTTGCAGGCGAGCAGGTCATCGGCGCGGCCGTCTCAGGCGTCTACACTGAGACGGACGTCACCATCGACGCGATTGATGTCGGCGAGTGTCCAGACTGCACGAATGCCATTGCGGCTCGATACGAAGCCGGGCGGTTGGAGGTTGAGTGTACCACGTGTGAGTTGGTGATTACTGACGGGCTGCCGGCACCGCCGGTGTTGGCTGCGAGCCACGAACCGGACGCGCTCCCCCGGGTGTTCAGTCAGTTCCTGCTGACGCGCAGCCAGTCACTCGCGCGTGGCTTCTGCCAGCATTGTGGCGGCCGCGTCGAACCATCACTCGACACCGAGTCATGGGATGAACCACACGTCCAGCAGGCCTGCCAAGCTTGCGGCGTCGAGGTTGGGATGTCCGTCGAGGCCATTGTGCTTGACCACCCGGCTGTCGTCTCGTTTCTCTACGAGGACGGAATTGATCTCCGTGAGACCATGCTCTGGGAGCTCGACGTTTTATTCGACACGGAGCTCACGGTTGCGAGTGAGAACCCTGTCCGTGTCGAGCTCACCATGGCTCGTGGCGACGACCGGCTTACCCTCACTCTGGACGATTCACTGTCCGTGCTGGATGTCACGCATTTCTAACCCAGTGTGCTGCGCTAGATTCCCAACTCGGGACGATATGGGACACGGGCGTTCCCCGGTAACAAGGAGTTCTCAGCACGTGTGCAGCAATGCTGGCGCACATTCGAGCGTGGGATCGTTCCAACCACCGCACTCGTCTGGCGAGGGTGTGGCTAGGCCGCTGCGCACCGATCGACGGCGGTCGTCTGATTCCCGGCGAATTGAGAACCTCTCGGGTCCCCGACCGTCCGCGGAGCCTGCAGCACGCGGCGGTCGGAAGACCTCTCGAAGGTGCGTGTAGTCAGCCGTCAACAGCCCCTAACGGGCGCGGCGACGATACTTCGGCGCGGACCGTTACCTGTCGATATGCGATAATTAACAGACAGTAGATTCCGAGCAGCACGAGGTAATTCGGCCATATTCCACGGCCAACCCCCATCATTATCGGCCAGAAATTTCCGACGCCGTGCAGCAGCATGACGAGCCAGAGATTCTGTGTAAGCGCGTATATCGTCCCAAACAGCATCCCCGACAGCGCAAGCAACACCAGCGTCCCACTCAACTCCGAAACCCGGACGCCATCGACCAACAATCGGGCCGGGATATGCATCAGCGAGAACGAGAGTCCCGTCAGAATGATGCCAATGGCGGTTTGGAGGCGTAGTCCACCGACGCTAACCAGCGACACGAGCTTGTTCTGCAGATACCCGCGGAACGCCAGCTCCTCGACGGCCCCGGTGAAGACCAGATTCGTGACGATACTGATTGCAATCACGGTGTACGAGAGGTTGTACAGACCAGTCCGATAGAAGGCATAGACCCCGAACCGGATCTCGCTGCCATGAAGCGATGCGAGGCCGAGCACTGCGGCATTCACCGCGAGGATGACACCGAGCACAGCAACAGCTGCAGGCTTCACCAGGTCTCTGGAGAGGCCGAGTTCGGTGAGCTCGACGTCCTCATATCGATATACTATGGCAATGATCGCGAACTGGATGAGGCCGGAGGGAATGCTCCACAGCGCTTTATTGATAGGGGTGCCATCTGCGCCGAACAGATAGTTGAACGAGACCGCCGAGATCGTCACCCACGTGGTGAAGGCGAGAAGTAAGGCGGCTACTGGGAGGAGTCCGCCTCGGAAGGCGGGTGGCCACTCGCGTCTACTGGAGCGGGGCTGTCTCATGTGCCATCACCTGTGGAATCGGACTTGCCGGTGGGTTTGGATGCTGCGTACACGATTGTCGGGGGGACGTTCGCCATCAACTCTGGAACGAAGCTGCCGAATGCAGAGTCGTAGTCCTCGGGGTCCTGGTACCCTGGCTCTCGGATCGTTTCGATGGTGAACCCGACATCGGTGAGCAGCTGTACTGTCTCACTGACTGTTCGACGATGGATCACCATCTCAGCGTCGAGGGTCTCGCTGTATTCCCGTCTTGGTGCGTCGTCGAAGTAGCTGGCCGTGAACTCGTGTGTGTCTGGATCGAGGATCTTGTAGTAGGGATGGTCGACGCTGAATACGAGTCGTCCGCCCGGCTGCAGGATCCGGTACGTCTCCTTGAGACACGCCCGGAGGTCGCTGACCCATTGGAAGGCGAACGCGGAGAACGCGAGATCGTAGGTGGCATCGGCAAGCATCGGCATGTCCGTCACCGAGCTCTCGATGAATTCGAGGTCCTGGCCATGCTCGTCGGCGGTCGTTCGAGCGTGCGTTAGCTGGGCTTCGGAGAGGTCGATTCCCGTAACGTCTGCGCCCTGTTTCGAAACGGCCACCCCGAACTGTCCGCCACCGCACCCGAGTTCGACTGCCTGCGTTCCGTCGAGGTCACCAAGAAGCCCCAGATCGTCACCGTGGGGGGCGCCGGGGCCCCATGCGATACCGACCGGGATGTCGGCCCCTCCGTATTCGGTCTGGAACTGGTCAGCCCAGCTGTCCCACCATTCCTTCGCGGTTCGCGCTGTTTCGCCTAATGTCGATTCGCTATCAGACATCGTACGTCCATAATCTCCATTCGGCTTCCTATAGTAGTAATCTGCAGCGAATTTCTGTAACGACCTATACTGAACTGAGGTACAGTACCCACTGGTTCAGCACAGCGTTGCAACCGACTAGGTGCTGGTTGGGTTGCTTTCGTCGGCTCTTGTTCGCAACCGAGGCCAACTATTTTCGCGCACTTTGGTGAAACCCAACCAGGAGTAGGTTCGATGGCTGACAACACAGCTGGTGGTGACTCGATTTCGGTTGAGCGTCGAGCGCCGGATGAGATGTTCGGGCTTCTTGGAAACGACATCCGGGTCAGGATACTCGATGTTCTTGGTCGATCACCGGAGGCTGGGCTCTCGTTCTCGGAACTGTTTGACCGGATTGAGCTCGATGACAGCGGGAACTTCAACTACCATCTGGACAAGCTCTGTGGGTCGTTCATCCGGAAGGCTGACGGGTATGAACTGACGTATGCTGGAAAGCAGGTCGTTGGGGCGATTCACGCTGGCACCTATACTGCGAACGTGACTATTGATCCGGTACAGATCGGCTGGCCGTGTCTCCTCTGTGGGGGTGAGATGGTTGCCGAGTATCGTGACGGGACCGCACTCATTCGCTGTGCTGCGTGCGGGAAGGGGGCTGACTTTGCGTTCCCGCCCGGCAGTCTCGACCAGTTCACCCGTGCAGAGTTACCGCACGTCTTCTCCCGGTGGTGGCACCACAGTGTCAAACGGATCACCGATGGGTTCTGTCCGACCTGCGCGGGCCGGCTCGACGGCGCGCTTGTCCGGCCGCCCGGTGGTGACCCCGACGATCCCCAGCCGTCGATGACCGAGTTCACCTGTCGCCGGTGTGGCGGGCAACAGTACATCTCCGGGGCGACGCTTGCGACGTCACATCCGATTGTTGAGGGATTCTTGGCGGAACACGGGTTCGACACAGCGAACCATCACCCGTCACAGGTTTGGCAGGAGCTTGCTTCCTCTGCGGTACGCACGCTCTCCGAGGCGCCACTCCGGATCGAAGTCCGATTCACATACAATGACGAGATTGTAACTGCTGAAATCGGCCCGAATGCGACTGTAAGCGATGTCCATCGAGACACCGTGCCCGATGACGCATGACGCTACGGAGCTGCCGCTCCAGTTCTTGGAAGCAATTCATCTCGCAGCGGTCGTGTAATCGCTGACGTGGGACCGTCAGTGAACGCCCACCGGACCACATCCTTGAACTTGCAGGTCTCTAAACGATAGTTGACGAGTGGGTGCCTGGACACCTGCGTCCTACGAATGACGGCTGACATTGTAATTCACGACGCGCTCGTGCTCCCCGTTGACGAGACACATCGCCTCTACAAACAGGGGACAGTCCGCATCGAAGACGGACGAATCACGGAGGTTCGACCCTCACAGGCGGACGACGCTACCATCGCAGCCGACCGGGTCATCGACGGCGACGGACTGCTGGCCATGCCGGGACTGGTCAACGCACACACGCATCTCGAACTGACACCGCTGATCGGCGCGTTCAGCGAACTCGGGCTGGGAGAGCTGTTGGGAAGCATGACGGCCATCTACGGTCGGCTTGGCGAGGGGGAGTTCGACTACCTCGTCGAAGCAGGGTACGAACTGGCGGCCCTGAATTTTCTGCTGGGTGGTGTCACCACGGTCAACTCGATGGACGTCCGCCCCGCTGCGGGCGCTGAAACGTTCGGCGAGGCAGGGTTACGGGGGTTTTTCGGGTCCACGATCACTGATCTCTTCTGGGACGTTCCCGTCGACGAGCAGTTCGACCGCGCCCGTGCCTTCATCGAGGACTACCATGATGCATACGACGGCCGCATTCGGGCGACGATCTGTCCCCACGACGACTGGTCGTGTACCCGGGAGCTGTGGGAGCGAACCGCCGACCTTGCGGCCGAGTATCCCGATGTGCTCGTCCATACGCACCTGCTGGAACTCGACGAGAGCAACACGATGGCCAGGTCGAACGGTGCCGAAGATTCGCTGGCGCTCCTCAACGACATTGGCTTGTTGGATGAGCAGTTAGTCGCCGCGCACTTCCGCGTCGCCGACAATAACGATATCCAGCGCACCAGCGATGCGGGCGCGTCCGTCGCCCACTGTCCGTCGGTGTTCTGTTACTGGAACCCGGACGGTGAGATGCAGTGGACCCCGGTCCCCGAGCTACGGGACGCGGGTGTCGATGTCGGCCTCGGCATCGACGACCACTACTGGCACGACTCCTACAGTATGTTTGGTGAGGCACGGCAGGCACGGCTTGCAGCTAACCTCAAACGAGAGACTGGCCAGTACTCGTCGATGGAGCTGGTCAAAATGCTCACCATCGAGGGGGCGCGAGCGCTCGGCATCGACGATCATATCGGCAGTCTCGAACCGGGGAAGCGGGCCGACCTCATTCTTCTTGACGTAGACACACCGAAGTTCACGCCGTTGACCAACGTCCCTGCGCACGTCGTGAACAACGCCACGCCCGCAGATGTCGAGATAGTTATTGTCGATGGCAAGGTCGTCATGCAAGACGAAACACCAGAAACGATGGACGCCACCCTCGTGCAGGAACACGTGACCGACGCGGTTGACCGCTTTGCCGACGAGACCGGATGGCAACTCAACGTGGATGGCGCAACCCCACCGAGTGCACTCGACACTGCCAAAGAAGTCCCGAAACGTGGGCCAGCCCGGCTACTGTCTCGACTCGCCGCCCAGACGGGACGTGACACGCTCCCCTTCTGAGTCAGTTTGTGCGCTGCTTGGACGGAATAGAACCGACTGGCGCGGTTCGCCGCGGGGGTATCTAGCCCCCGCGGGGTCTGTCTTGTTCACCGGCCCTGGATCGATTGCCTCACCACTGACCATCGGAGCGATCAACTCAGTGGGGCCCAGTCGCTCCTCGTCTGGGATAGCTAACATCGATCACATTCAGTTCCTCGTCGGTCGTCAGACTGAATTCGTCCCCGTCCACAGTGGTTGTGAACCGAACTGTGAGTGGATCTGTGTTGAGTATCTCTTCGCTGTACTCTTCATGGACGCGATTCATCTCGTGTCGATCCGCTGTATCGGGTGAAATCGGGTTGATGCCGTGATCAAGTAGGAAGGAGAGTAGGGGGGTCATGGTGACGGTAGAGACGAAGGTCCCGCCTCCGGCCTCGTACTTGCAGTTCGTACACTCAGCCGTGGGAAACACAGCGTGCCGCCGCCCACAGCCCGCACAGAGACCCGTAGTCCGGTCGCGTCCTCACAGACATCAACGGTGCGGTCGATGTCCGCTGAACACCGTGGACCCATTGCTGGCCATGGCTAGACGTTCAAGGTTCGCCCACGTCCACGCGGCCTGATGGGTTTCTTCCGGCGTTCGCCCCTCGACGCCGGTCGGTGACAGCATCATGGTTCCAAGATACCCGTACTCCTCCGGTGGTCCTGCCGCCTCGGAGGGCGCTGTCGCGTTGTCCGCCCCAGTACCGTTCCAGCTCCGAAAACCATGATGCGCCCTCGGGGGAACTATCGATTATAGCTTCTGCCGCCAGAGAATTACCAGAAACGATTTTACTAAGACAGGGTAAGTGTTGGCCCCATGACGGATACTGGCGAGTCGAACATCCTGATTGTCGGTGGTGGGCTCGCCGGCCTCGCGCTGGCTACGTACTTGCGGCGGCACGGCCGCAAACCGCTACTCGTCGAGCAGGCTTCAGACTGGCGTGGCGAGGGCTACGGCATCGGACTCTGGTCGGATGGACTCGCCGTCCTCGACGAACTCGGCCAACTCAAAACCGCCCGCGATCACGCCGCGGATCCCGACGGGTTCGAGATCCGTGCCAGCGATGGCGGCCTGCTAACCCGAACGACGCTCCCGCCCGACCAGACGCTCCTGCTGGCTATTCATCGAGCGGAGTTACACGAGGTACTGCGAATGGACGTCCCGACCGACTGGATTCGGATGGACACGTCGCCCGAGCGAATCGACGAGCGCCCCGACGAGGTTGGCGTCACCTTCGACGACGGGACAACTGAGACATTCGACCTCGTCGTCGGGGCTGACGGCATCCATTCAACTGTCCGCGAGCAGTGTTTCACCGACTGGACGAAGCGGGAGTACGATACATACATCTGGTCGCTGTGGGCAGACCAGGATGTCGACGTCGGAAGCGACATGGTGAGTGTGTGGGGGCCGGGCAGCGAGGGGTTCGTCGCTCGCGTCGGCGACCGTGTCGGATTCAACCTCGCAGTACGCCTCGACACGCCGCCCGAACCCCCGGCCCGCGAGGCACTGCGCCGGCAGGCCGAGCGGATC
>JGI12575J12848_1001012_pt1 | contig 13706 bp, 15 predicted proteins | sample A23P1SouthBayCA_2_FD_12848 | JGI IMG/M metagenome (IMG submission 12848) | reverse complement strand
AGTCAGCCACCGGACCCAGTCAAAGCCGCTGCTGCGTCACCCCCCCCCCTTCGTCCTGCTCGCGGAGTTCGTCCCACCGTTGGTGCCGAAAGCAGTTCTCAAGAGTTCCGAAACGGCCGAAATCCTATGTAGCGTCAGCCTCAGAGGATACTGGGGTATTCCCATCGACACGTCAAGTGTCCCCGAAGAAGTGGGGCATACTCGTGAAGAACTGCTGGTCTCGAATTTCGCTCTTCAGCCTCCCAGTCGGTCTCGAAGCGTTGGTAACGATCACAGTATCATATTTGGTGATCCAGTAGAAAGGACCCTTTCCAACCACTCCATCCATTTTTTACGTGCTCGTTGTTATCAAGTGAATTGGACGCTTGATAAACGTCTGAGGAGACGATTAGTTGCTCCTCTTCGTGATCGCCAAGGAGGAATGACATGGTTGCTTAGTAAGCGGATTTTCCTGGAAAACGTCTCGTTAGAGTTTTAGCGTCTCTAAAATTTTATTACTGATGCTGTAGACGGTTGGTACATGCAGGAGACTGTCATAGTCGACGCTGTCAGAACGCCATTCGCAGACCGAGACGGTGCATTCCGAGATACCCATCCTCAGGACCTCGCGGCCGAACCACTCAACGCCCTGGAACAGCGGGTCGGATTCACCCCGGACAAAGTCGAGGACGTAATCTATGGCTGTGTCTCACCCATCGGCGAACAAGGTCTGAACATCGGCCGAATCGCACCGATGGTCGCAGGATGGGGAGACAGTGTGCCGGGCGTCCAGCTCAATCGGATGTGCGGCTCTGGACAGCAGGCGGTGAATTTCGCCGCTTCGAACGTCATGGCAGGACAGCACGACATCCTCGTGGCTGGTGGTGTCGAGCACATGACCCGCGTGCCAATGGGTAGCGACGGTAACGCGAAGCGGGGAGTACTCGACGAGCATGCACTCACCGACACCTACCTCGAGCACTACGACGAGGTCACTGGTCAAGGCGAGGGTGCAGAGCGAATTGCCGCTGAGTACGGGTTCACCCGCGAGGATGTCGATCAGCTTGCTGCTGACTCACAGCATCGGTGGAAAGACGCCTGGGAAGAGGGCCGGTACGACTCTCAACTCTGGCCGGTCGAGACGACTGTTGACGGCGAGGAGACGACCGTCAAAACTGACGGCCACCCGCGGCCAGAATCGACAGTTGAGGCGCTTGGTAACCTCCCACTCTCGTTCCGTGAGGAGGGCGAGGGCGTCCATCACGCCGGTAACTCCTCCGGAATCGTCGACGGTGCGAGCGCACTCCTCGTCACGAGCCGCGAGAGTGCAGCGGCGCATGGCTGGGAACCCATGGCGCGCATCCGCCAGACGGAAGTCGTAGGGGTAGACCCTATCACAATGCTAACAGGTCCGATTCCAGCGACCGAACAGGCGCTCAAAAAAGCCGACCTGACAGTTGATGACGTGGATCTCTTTGAGGTAAACGAAGCGTTCGCGTCCGTCGTATTGGCATGGCTCGAGGAGATCGGTGCAGATTGGGATCGAACCAATGTCAACGGCGGCGCTATTGCGCACGGCCATCCGCTCGGTGCAACTGGCGCCGCCTTGCTCACGAAGCTCGTGCACGAACTCGATCGGCGTGGCGAGGACATCGGGTTGTCGACGATGTGCATCGGCTTCGGACAGGGCGTTGCAACCATCGTTGAACGGCTGTAAACTGGCGTACGGCCAAGCGCTACTGCAGGACAGTCTGCTAACTGGCGTCGCTGTGACCACTATTATCTGATCGGTCGATGCCAGTACCATAGGGCCGCGTCGCGGGGCAGTCAATATCGCCGTATCCTACCTCTGGATTAGCGGGTGCTGAGAATCGTCGCCGCTGACACACCACCTTTCTCTAGGAATGCCCCACCGAAGATCTGCGCTAACCCGATAGGTGGGACTTCGTCCTGCTGCTCGCCGACCTCGCCGCGGAGCTGCCAGACGGGTTCGCCAATCTGTGCCACATCGGTCGCACCGACCGCCAGAGCACTCCCTCGCGTGGGACGCGGGAAACCGGACCGATGCCGCGACTCACTGCACGATGTCGTCCTCCCTGAGAGATCGGATGTCGGGCGCGTCGAAGCCGACCGACTGCAACACCGTATCCGTGTGTTCGCCGTGTTCCGGCGCCGGCCCGCCAGTGTGCACGGCTGGTTCGGAGCCTTGCGCAGGTAACCCGACGCGCGGCATCCCAGTACCGTGTTCGATCAACTCGCGAACGGTTGCGTGTTCGCTGGACAGCGCCTCCTCAAGCGTCCAGACGGGGGCGACCATCGCGTCGACGTCACCGAGTTTCATTTCCCACTCGTCCTGAGATTTCCGGACGAACAGATCGGCGAGCTCCTCCCGCAGGGCCGCCCTCTCGGTCGGGTCTGTTGTCATGTGGGCGTCGATTAAGTCTTCACGGTCGACGGCTTCGCAAAAGCTCGTCCAGAACTTTTCTTCGAGGGCCGCGATCGTAACATACCGGCCATCGGCAGTTTTGTAGACATTGTACCACGGTGCTGCTCCGGTCAGGGCCGTCTCACCTGGCCGCAGGCTGTCGCCAGTCAGCGCTTCGTGAGCGACGGTCTGGGAGAACGAGACGACTACGTCAGTCATCGAAACGTCGACATATTCGCCGTCGGTATTCCCGAGTTCCCGCGAAAGGAGTGCCCCCAGGACGCTGAACGCCGCGAACAGTCCCCCGGCCATGTCGCCGATGGGGTAGCCCGGAATCTGGGGATCGGTATCCTCCGCTGCTCGGTTTAGATCCAGTAGGCCGGCCATCCCGACGTAGTTGAGGTCATGGCCCACACGGTCGGCGTGCGGCCCCGTCTGACCGAACCCCGACAGTGAACAGTATACGACCTCAGGGTTGTATTCCTGAACCGACTCGTAGTCGACACCGAGGCGACCCACGACGCCGGGACGGAACTGTTCGAAGACCACATCCGCCGTCTCAACCAGCCGCATGAATACGTCACGACCGGTCGGTGTCTTGAGGTCGATGGCGACGCTACGCTTCCCACGGTTGACGGCGTCGAAGATGGCACCCGCTCCATCATCGGTATACGGTGGCATATACCGCGCATAGTCACCTCGGTTGGTGTCCTCGATCTTGATCACGTCGGCACCTGCATCAGCGAGCAACTGTGTCGCGTACGGTCCCGGAAGCAATCGCGAGAGGTCAAGCACTCGCACTCCATCTAGTCGCATACTTCGTACATTGACTCTAGAGACAATAAATCTCCGATGGGGACCTTGGGCGGATCACAAGGTGTCCCGTCGCTCAAAAAAGATCTTCGGGACCATCGATAGGACAACCACGCCGTCCTGACTACAGGTGCGACTCTCGGACATAACGAGGCCCACATCGGACCGGTTTTCGAGTGGATGCTTGCGAACCGGTTCCAGTTCAATCGTCAGTTCGTCCTAGGGTAGACCGGATTGCGAAACCCCGTTTCGCCGAGTCCGGGTGGTCCGAACATAGGGGTGCGGTTGTAACAGGTCTACCGACAGTCGCTGAGTGACCGCCACCGTCTGGAGACTACAGGCCATAAACCCCTTGAAGGGCGGTTACTCCGCCCCTCGGCGTCAACGTGGAACGGCTACAAATCGATTGCTCGGTGAACTACACTGTCTCTACTCTCAATACAGTAACATCCCCATTTTGACCGACTTTTGAGCTCGAAATCTTCGAGTATTGCGTCAACATTCGGCGTTCGCCTGCCACCAAGCGGTAATAAAACCACGGACTGTACCGGTCACAGTAGCCCGTTCTGCTTTGCTATCGTGTTGAGTTGGATTTCGTCCGTTCCTTCGACAATTCGGAGCACTCGTGCGAGGTTGAGGTGGTCGACGAACGGATTGTCTTCCGAGAGCCCGTTGGCACCGTGAATCTGGACCGCGTCGTCTGCGATATTCCAGAATGCGTTAGTTGCGAACCAGTGGAAAATCGAGACGTCCTCGACGATGTCGTTCCCCTGATCGATGTTCCACGCACACCGGAGCCCCCCGGCGTCGGCCATGTACGTCTTCGCACGGCCCCTTGCGTACATGCTCGACACCTGCTGGAACGTTCCAATGGGTTGACCGAACGCTTGGCGGTCCTGTGCATACTCCTTGCTCTGCTCGAGCAGGTACTGCGAGTACCCGACTGCCTCCGCACCGAGTTCGAGTCGCCCCATAGTCAACAGAGACATCGCATCCCGGAAAGCCCCGTCTACGGGACCGAGAACACGCGACTCCGGGACGACAAGGTCATCCAAGACGATTTCAGCCTGCCATCCCTCCAGCCCAATGGCGTTGTTGATCGAGCCGAGTTCGAATTCGTCCGGTTCCACGATGAAACATGTGATCCCATCGTGCCGTTTGTCGACTTCCTCTATCGGCGTCGTCCGTGCGAGCACCAAGGCGAAATCACAGAAGGCAGCATTCGTAATCCACTGCTTCCGGCCATTAATCACCCACTCGTCGCCGTCTTGTTCGGCCCGGGTACGCATCGCCGGCGAATCCGATCCAACGGAGGGTTCAGTCTGTGCAAACGCCGTCGACTTCTCGCCGCGAACGACGGGCTCGAAGTACCGTTCGACCTGTTCCTCCTCGGCATGAAGCAACAGCGGATTCGGGCCCTCGGGACCATTGAGCACGTGCTCCGAAAGTCCCCGACCCTTCGACGCGACGTGACGCTTTGCGGCGTACCACGTAACCGTCGAGACACCTTCCCCGCCTACCTCTTCTGGCATTCTCATGCCATAAAACCCTGCTTCGCCACTCTTACGCCGGATTTCCCGTATTGCCTCGACAACCTCCTCAGTGGGTTGTCCATTCGGCCGTCTTCCGAGTCGTGGGTTCCGAATCTTCTCTTCGAGATCGGCTTCGAGTGGAACAACCTCGCGTTCAATAAACTCGTCGAGACTGTTCAGGATGAGCTGCGTCTCTTCTGATATGTTGAAGCTAATTCCTGTCATTGGATTACCTGCTGATGTTAGTCATGGTTAGCTATGAAATCAGGATTTGTACCGTCCTCGATTCTGCTCTCGGATGGATTTCTTGTTGTTCTTTCCAACGCTCGTCTTCGGGATTTCATTGGTAAATTCGATTTCGTCTGGGAGTTGCCAGTCTGCAAAGCGCTGAGAGAGAATCTCGTCGAGTTCTTCCCGATCGACTTCATCTTCGACCTCGACAAGTGCGAATGGGCGCTCTTCCCACTCCGGATGTTCGAGGCCGACAACGCATGCGTCGCTGACATCCGGGTGTTCGATGAGGAGGTTTTCCATGTCGACAGACGAAATCCATTCCCCACCACTCTTAATGACGTCCTTGATTCGATCAGTAATCTTCAGATATCCATCTTCATCGATGGTCCCAGCGTCTCCGCTCTTCCAGAACCCATCGTCAGTGAACGACTCTTCCGTCCGATCATCATCGTAGTAACTGCTCACCACCCACGGGCCACGGATGAGAATTTCTCCGACAGAATCACCGTCGTGTGGTAATTCCTCACCAGTGTTGGGGTCGACAATTTTCGTCTCGACACCCGGGACAGTCAGTCCCTGCTTGCGCCGCATATCGAGTTTTTCTTCCTTGGATAGTTCCTCTTCGAGTGAGGGTTTGATGAAGTTTATAGCTACTAGCGGGGTCGTCTCGGTCGCGCCGTACGCGTGGACAATCTCTGCCTCAGTGAGTTCTTTATACCCCCGTATCATATCTAGTGGCGGCTCGGTGGCTCCAGACATCATCTGCAGACCGTTCCAGTCTGGGTTATCGTCGAGATTCCGAATGTAATCGAGCATCGGCATGAAAATAGCTGGTGCCCCGTTCGTTACGGTCGTATTTTCGTCGTTGATGAGATCGACCAATGGTTCGGGATTCTCCGCCCGATAACGCCCAGGGAACGCGAGCTTTGCGCCAGCGTACGTCGCGGCGTAGGCTAGTCCCCAGCCCTGCCCATGGAACATCGGAGTAATTTGAGCGACGGAGTCCCCATGCGAGATGCCGATGGAGTTCGCCAACTGCATCGTGTGCAAATAGATGTTCCGGTGGGAATAGTACACCCCTTTGGGACGCCCCGTCGTTCCGGTCGTGTAGCAGGCGCTGTATGCTGATGTTTCGTCGATATACGGCCAGTCGTACTCCGGTTCTGCCTCAGCTAACAAATCTTCGTAAGAGTACGTCGGTTCGAGATCGGTTTTGACCTCGTCAAGTTCGTTATCCGTCATAACGACAAAGCCCTCGATAGACGTGACGTCGGGGGCCACATTTTCGGCGACTTCCAACAGTGATTCGTCGATCACAAGGAACCGTGGCTCCGAGTGGTTTAGCACATACTTCAACCGATCCGGATGTAGTCGCAGATTAAGCTGAAGGATAACAGCACCGGTTCCAGGAATGCCGAAATAGGATTCATAATGACGGTGATCGTTCCACGCAAGCACACCGACGCGATCCCCGGCTTCAACACCTAACTCTTCCAGGGCGTTGGCCAAGCGCTGTATCCGCTCGTACGACTCACTGTAGGTGTATCGGAACTGATCTTCACCAGTTCCTGAGACGATTTCCCGATCAGGGAAATTTCGTGCTGCTGCCTCAATGAGCCTCGTCGTGTTGAGGGGGTACTCATCATTACTAGTGGACGGAAATCCATCTATGACCTCCATGTAACTATGGTACACGGTACACTATATATAGATTTGGGTTGGTAATATCGTTCCATCGTCACTATTCTAGCAGAACTTTTAGAAAGCTCTTTAATATTCCATAATGGTGTCAAACAGAATTAGGAAGTCTGCTTCCTTCAGTTATTTCGGGGATTTCAGCGGTTGCTAAGTATTGTAACTGTTGAAACGCCCCCTTCACCTGCAAGTGCTCCCCCGGAGTTTTGGGCTAGTCCGATAGACGGATTTGCAACCTGCCGAGATCCTGCCTCATTCCGGAGTTGCCAGACAAGTTCACAGATTTGGGCTACCCCAGTCGCACCGACGGGATGGCCCCGTGATTTGAGCCCACCGCTCGGATTAACTGGGATACGACCGTCGAGCATGACGTCACCATCCCGGACGAGCGAAGCACCTTCTCCTTGGTCCGCCAACCCAAGCCCTTCGTAATGCATTAACTCACCGATGGTGGCCGCATCATGTACTTCAACAACATCCAGATCATCCGGGCCGATACCAGCCTCATTGTAGGCTTTTTGCGCCACGCGCTCGTCGAGTGCTTCACGCCAGAATTCGGCATCCTCGAGGTAATCGCCGCTCAACATTTCGGCTGCATCAACGTATATCGGCTTCTCAACCAGTTGTTCGGCGATTTCGCCACGTGTGACTACTGCAGCTGCTGCCCCATCTGACATCGGACAAGCATCAAGAAGTCGGATAGGGTCAGAGATCATACGTGATTCCAGAATATCTGCCCTTTCAACGTTCAACTGAAGATGTGCACGGGGGTTTTTCAGTCCATTAGCATGGTTTTTGACTGCAATCTCGGCCAATTCCTCGCGTACATCGCCGAACCGATCCATGTAGGCATTTGCACGCATTCCATAAAGACCCATAAACGTCATCCCCATCGATCCCTCGACTTCTGCGTCCGTGCCACCAGCCATATCTTTGAGAGCGACCTCCGTCGGGACACCAGTCATCTTTTCAACACCGATTGCGAGTACGATATCGCACTCACCTGATTTGACTCTCTTGTAGGCTTCCTGGAATGCACAGGTCGAACTGGCACACGCGTTCTCGACTCGGGTGATCGGAATACCTGTCACCCCAACTTCTCGGAGTATTGCTTGGCCGATAACACTAGTTTGGCCCTGAGCAGTAGTGGCAACATTGCCGATATACGCTTCATCAATGTCATCGGATTCGACGTTCGAAGACAGGAGTGCTTCCCGAACGGCCCTGCTTCCGAACTCAGTTACGCGCTGTCCCTCCAACTCGCCGAAGTCGGACTGTCCAACACTGGCGATAGCCACCTCGTTTTCAGTCATCGTTCTTTCTCCTTGGGACGGAACATATGGCCAAATAACGGTTCGCCGGTTTCCGGATCTTCCTTGATTCTTTCGAGCACCAGTTCCACTGGATCGCCGACTTCGAGTGGTTTTTTCTCACACTCGGTAAGAAGAGAGTAGAGCCGTACGTTTTCTAGGCTCACGAAGCCGAACGCGTACGGCGGTTCGATTCCTTCTTGACCAGTATGTGCGATGGTGTATGTCTCGAGTCGTCCTGTTCGTGCAAGTTGAACATCAGTGACATCGTCCGAAAGACAATTGCGACAAAACGACCGAGATGGAAAGACGACAAACTCACACTCGCAGCATTCGGTACCTATCAGTACTGGATTGTCATCGTCAGCTATACGAATCGACCCGTTAACAACGAGTCGGGACGACTCATCATAGTCTGGATGTACATATTGCATACGGTTCCAGATTGATGCCAACGTATATAAGTGTTTGGCAGTGGGAGACTGGTGCTGTCTGGTGAGGTGGTGAAAAATATATCTGATGAATCCCTCGGAAGGACACGAAATACCGATACAAAGGAACCTGACGCACTGGTGCCACTCCCGTTGGGCCAAGTGATACACGATGAGGAGAGAGTTACGAAGAGAAGCAGCTGGCCAAGCCGCGTCCCTGTCCCACTGCGAGGAAGTCGACTCTTACAAGCACGACACACCCCACGGGTCACTCGCCATCTTCATCACCGAAGACGACTTTGAGGACGGGTCAGTCAAAACTCGTTTATTTAGTGCAGGCCGGGCGAGAAACCGGCCGACACAGATATGCCCGAGTTTTGCATGAGGGCCGTCGCTACGGAAATCGGTCGTCTACCTCTATCTCTACCATGTCGTAGGGAGATCCGTTCAGCTGGGTCGAACGGATTCTCCCACCCTTTACAGACCCAAGCCATCTTTTGTATTGCTAAAGACTGATGTCCGCATTATCTGGTTACGACGGTGAGCTCACTACCACTATATCCCAAATCCAAATTGTCGATATTATCAACATCTGCTATAACAGAGTACTGACCACCAATATATAACAACAGTAGTTTTGTTATTCGCTCTTGGGTAGAGGATTGTTGGTCAGTTCTCAGCAGTAGCTGGAAGTCACAGCGGGCAAGGGTGACGCGACCGCGTCACCCGACAAACGATGATGACAATCAAGACGTTCGTCTCGGAGCGTCGCGCCGCGAATCTGCTGGCACAGATTCGCTGGCGTGACGGCGTCTATTGTCCGCGCTGCCGTACCGAATCACGGATTCGATACGGCAGCTATCGGGTGTTTCAACGGTATCGCTGTAAGAATTGCGACCGCTCGTTCAACGATCAGACGGGCACCGTCTTCGAGCACTCTGCGGTCGCACTCAGGAAGTGGTTTCTCGCAATCTACACGTACATCCGCTTCAACACCCGTCTGAGACGGTTAGACGTTGAAATCGACGTTTCGTACAAGACGATTTACCGGCGCTTCCTGCGAGCGCTGGACGCGCCTCGGCCACGCCTCGAAGGCCTGATCGAGATCAACGAATTCTACGTGAAGGCAGGGCACAAAGGCCGCGAGCGCGACGGACCGTCGCGCTCGCGTGGGCTGTCCACGCGCGGACGTGGAACGTACGCCGAAGACAAGCCACCCGTGTTTATTCTCGCGGATCGTGGGACTGGACAGCGGTACGTGATCCTGGCGAAAGCCGCCACCGAATCGACGATTCGACTCCTGCTGGCCGACCGCCAGCAGGAGTCGATCACGGTCTATACTGACGGCTTTCGGGCGTACGATCCGCTCGAAGCGGACGACGCATTCGACCGCGAATGCGTCGTCCACGGCGACGGTGAGTACGTCGATGGAGACGCTCACGTGAACTCCTGCGAGAGCCACGCGTCGCTGGCGCGACGGTGGCTCTCGCCGCATCGAGGCGTCTCCAAAGATCGACTCACACCGTATCTCCGAGCGCTTCAGCTCCGCCGTGAAGTCCCCAAAAAACCGGGTAAGGAAGCTCTGAAAACCATCCTCGAAACTATGCTGTGATCTACCAACAATCTACGCCACAAGAGCGTTGTTATTTATATCCCCACCAATGGAATTGCTAAAGTCCCATTGTCGATATTATCAACATCTGCTATAACAGAGTACTGACTACCAATATATAACAATAGTAGGTTTGTTATTTACATCCCAACCAATGGAATTGCTAAAGCCCCATTATCGATATTATCAACACCATCTATGATCCAGTGTTACGAGCATGAGACAGTCGGAGGTCAGTAGAATAGATCGCTCGACTCTGTAGTTTCGCTAGACGCGACTGCTACGACTGCGTTATTGCGGTAGTAAGCGAAGAAACAGATCGGTGTGACCTCCGGAATCCATCTCTTCACTCGTGTTGCGGTCGTCAAGTCTAAATCAGTTGTTGCGAATCCCGACGAACCCGCGACCCCCTTCGGGGTCGGCGGGTTCGCCGAGTGGGCGATACTCACGCTGCATGCTCCCTGGATCGAGCTGGGCAAATCCTACCACGTCGCGGGGGATTTGCTCAGCGAGATGCCTGGCGTCCTCGAAGAAACCGACCTCACGCGCCTCCTGCATCATACCGTTCTCCGTACGGGGTTCGCACGGATTCCAACCAAGACGTGGCGTGCATTCCTCGACGCGTCGGGCGAGGAACGCACTGGCCACGCCGCTATCGATTCGACTGGTTTCGACCGTGACCAGCTGCCACTACGTCACCCGCACGCACTAGTTGTTGACATCCTCAACAATTAAATACTTTGGACTATTATAATTGACCATGAACCCCTCAAACTCCATAAAATCAGTCCAAAACGCATTCGATATAATCCAATTGCTCTCTGAATCCGACAATCTAACAGCTACGGGGCTTGCTAATGAGCTGGATATGCATCGAAGCACAGTCCACGACTATTTACGAACCCTAATAAAAGAAGGTTACGTCATCGGTGAGAGCGGAGAGTATCGTCTGAGTCACCAAATTTTGAATCTGGGAGGAAAATTGCGGAAAAGAAATGAGTTGTTTCGAACGGCTAGGCCGGTGCTTAGAGATCTCGCTACCTCAAAAGGTGTACCTGCAGTATTGAACATCGAAGAACGCGGATACGGTGTTATCCTGTATACGGTAAGTGGAGAGAGAATGCAAAACGCACTAATACACGAAGGCATACACATTCCTCTTCATTCAGCGGCACCTGGAAAAGCTATTCTTGCCAATTACTCGGAAGAAAAAGTAGAAAATATCATTGAATCACGAGGTCTAGCAGCGATTACTGATCACACAATTACTGAAAAAGACGAGTTACTAAACGAACTGGCAGATATCAGAACTCAGGGATACGCAGTTGATCACGAGGAGATTGGTATCGGGTTACGAGGTATAGGAACAGTAATCAACAATTCAAAGAGTGGAGAAGTCATGGGCGCAATATCTTTGTATGTCCCTGCTAAGCGCTCAAGTCATACGGATATTATTGATTCTTTGTTAGAGGCTGCAAATATCATTGAAGTTGAACTCCATTATTGATTCCCATCCTACAGTAAGCTATCAACTTGGTGTGAAGGAACCGTCCGAGGATGGTTGTAGTTGGTGACGAAAAAAGAATGAACGCTCATGCGTAGCACGTTGTTGATTTCACAGCGTCGCTTGGACAGCGTGTTTGAGAGCATCTCGCCCCGGTTTCCGGTATAGTTCTCGGCGTAGTTGGAACGCTCTGAGATACTGTGTCAGCTTGTCCTTCGAGATACCGCGGTGGGGCGAGAGCCACCGTCGCGTCAGCGACGCGTGGCTCTCGCAGGTGTTGACGTGAACTTCCTCATCGGCGTATTCGCCGTCACCGTGGACGACGTATTCGCGGTCGAATGCGTCGTCCTCGTCGAGCGGTTCGTGCGCTCGAAAGCCGTCGGTATAGACCGTGATCGACTCCTCTTTGCGGTCAGCAAGCAGGAGTCGAATCGTCGATTCGTCGGCGGCTTTCGCTGGAATCACGTACCGCTGTCCGGTCCCACGATCAGCGATTATGAACACGGGTGGCTTGTCGCCATCGTACGAACCTCGCCCGCGTGTGGACAGGCCACGCGAGCGCGACTCTTGGTCGCGCTCGCGGCCTTTCTTCCCGGCAGAGACGTACACTTCGTCGATTTCGACCGGTCCAACAAGATCGAGGGAGGGCGCATCGAGCGCTCTGGCGAAGCGCTCGATGCGCCGGTGCATCGTCTTGTGTGTTACCTCAATTTCGCACTGTAACTGCCGGAGACTCGTGTTAAACCGGAGGAACGCGTAAATCGAGAACAACTACCGGCGGAGAGCAACCTTCGAGTGAGCGAAGATTGTGCCGGTCTTGTCGTTGAACGTGCGGTCGCAATTCTTACAGAGATACCGTTGAAACTCACCATAGCTGCCGTTTCTGACCGTGCGGTCAGAACGGCAGCGAGGACAGATAACACCGTCGCGCCAGCGAACCTGTTGGAGCAGGTCCGCTGCGACCGATTCCGACCCAAACACATCCAGCGGAATCATTCGTGTCGGGCACCGCTGACGCGGTGCCCTTGTCCTCTTTGGCTCTACAGCGACCGCTCAGCAGCATCAACAATCTCCGACGGATGAGCGAAGAATGAAAATCGACGTGCCGAGGTCGATGCCGTCGGTGATCGCCGCAGCGTAATTCTGTGCTGAGAGTGCGTTGAGAACGCTCGTATTGTACAGGTCCGGTTCGGCGATATGGTCGAGCACCCAGAGGCTATCGGACCCGATCCTCTCTGCGCGGCGCACCATCGGTCTATCTCGGACGACGGGACCAACTGATCGGCGGTACAGTATGTCGGAATAGCCGTACCGAGTCGCATGCCCGCTGGTTCTCAACAGAGGGACAAATACCTTGGTGGCGGTCCAGGGCACTGTCCCAGTGACCGTGCGCAACAACCGAGACGACGGCCGATACATTTCGTCGCGGCCGCCGCCTCACGTCACCGCGGTCACCCCGGCCGGCCTCACACCAACGACGGGAGCCCCTCTTTACGGAGCATCTTACCGATGGTGTTTTTCATGATCTCGTCGGTACCGCCGGCGATCCTGAAGCCGCGGACATACCGGTGGAGATACTCGAGCGGGTGTCCCTGCTGGTAGCCGTTCGCGCCGTGGACCTGGAGGGCCTCGCTGACGACCGACTCGGCGATCTCGGTCGAGTGCAATTTGACGATGGAGGTCTGGAGCGGGTCAGCGACCCTATCGGCTGAGACGGCGTCTTCGGCTGCGGCGTGGATCAGGGCCCGGGCTGCCTGGACCTGCTTGGCCATATCCGCCAGCTTCCACTGGAGGCCCTGGAACTCGCCGATCTTCTGGCCGAACTGCTCGCGGTCCTCGACGTATTCGAGGGCTTTGTCCATGGCACACATCGCGGTGGCGTTCGTAATCGCTGCCGTTCCGATGCGCTCCCAGTTGAGGGCTTTCAACTGTTCTTTGAACCCCTCGCTCCCGCGCGTGAGTACGTTCTCCTCGGGAACGGTGACATCCTCCATGTAGAAGTGGGTCTGTTTGTTCCCGGCCATATTGGTGTAGCTTTGTTGAGTCTTGACGCCGTCCCAGTCAAAGTCAAGGATGACGGATCCAAACCCTTCGCCGGGGAACTTCACCCAGACGACCCCGTACTCGTAGTGGCTCGCACCGCTCACCCAGATCTTCTCGCCGTTCAGGAC
>JGI12575J12848_1001007_pt1 | contig 13746 bp, 13 predicted proteins | sample A23P1SouthBayCA_2_FD_12848 | JGI IMG/M metagenome (IMG submission 12848) | reverse complement strand
GGTGTTGCCGGACGCCGCAAGCGTCGTCAATCCCGTCGACGTGGCCGGCGGCACCGACGACGACCAGCGCGTCTTCTACGACTGTGCGGAGGCCATCGTCGCCGACCCGAACGTCGATGCGCTGTTGCTCGCCGGCCTCTTCGGCGGCTACGGCATCCGCTTTGCCGAGCAGTACACCGACGTAGAATGTGGGGTCGCCGAGGAGTTGGTGACGCTGGCCGAGCGCCACGACACCCCCATCGTCGTCCAGAGCGCCTACGCGGAGTTCGACACCGAACCCCACGAGATACTCCGGGAATCGGGCATTCCGGTCGTCGAGTCGATAGACGTCGCCGCCAGCAGCCTCGAATCGCTGGCCGCCTACGGCGAGCACCTCGCCACCGCCGACGAGAAGAGCGACTTCCGATTCGACGGCGCGGACAACGATGCCGCCGAAATCCGCCACGCAATCGAGGCGGGGCGCCGACAGCTCTCGGAGTACACCGCAAAGCGGGCGCTCCGCGAGCGGGGCTTGCCCGTCGTTCCGTTCGAGTTGGCCGAATCACCCAGCGAGGCGCTCGATGCGGCGAGAACGACCGACAGCCCGGTCGCGATGAAGGTGGTGTCGCCGGACATCGTCCACAAATCCGACGCCGGCGGCGTGGCGTTGGGCGTCGACGACGACGACGTCGAGGCGACCTACGAGGACCTCCTCGCGGCCGCCGAATCGTACGCTCCCGACGCCGATATCGAAGGCGTCCTCGTCTCGCCGATGCGGGAGGGCAGCGTCGAACTCATCGTCGGCGTCGTCGACGACGAACAGTTCGGTCGCGTGATGATGGTCGGTCTCGGCGGCGTCTTCGTGGAAGTCCTCGAAGACGTGGCGTTCCGTGCGCTCCCGCTTTCGGAGGCCGACGCCCACGACATGCTCGACGACATCGAGGCCCAAGAACTGCTGGACGGCGCCCGCGGGAACCCGCCAGTCGACCGCGATGCCGTCGTCGACTTCCTGTTGGAGGTGTCGGCGTTCGTCGAGGCCAACCCCGCGGTCGAGGAACTGGATTTGAACCCGGTGTTCGCCGACGACGACGGCGTCGAAATCGTCGACGCTGCGGTGACGCTCCGCGCTCCAGGGACCGACACTGAAACGGCCCCGGCCCCTGTAGGTGAGAGCGATGATTGAAACCGACGCCCCCATCGAAACCGAATGGCTCGCCGAACACGTCGCCTGCGTCCGGTACGACCGGCCCGACGCGATGAACGCCTACAACGAGGCGCTGCTCCGCGGCGCCGTCGAGGCCTTCGAGACGCTGGACGACCGCGACGACGTTCGGGCAATCGTCCTCACCGGGGCCGGCGACGCCTTCTGTGCCGGCGTCGACCTGACGGACATGCCCCTGACGCCGGAGATGGACTTCGCGGAGTACGAGGCCGGCCTCGGGCTGTTCCAGAACGTCGTGCGGACGCTCCGTGGGGTTTCGACGCCGGTCATCGCCGCCATCAACGGCTACGCCTTGGGCGCCGGCTGTGACACCGCCCTCGCCTGTGACTTCCGCATCACGAGCGACGAGGGCGTCATCGGTGAGACATTCATCGACGTCGGGTTCGTCCCCGGCGACGGTGGCGCGTTCCTCTTGCCCCGGCTCATCGGCGAGGCCCGCGCCAAGGAGCTCATCTTCACCGGCCGGAAGCTTTCCGGCGAGGAAATCGTCGAGTGGGACCTCGCCAGAGAGCAGGTCGGCGCCGACGAACTGCTCGACGCCGCTGTGGCCTTCGGCAGCGAACTCGCCGACCGACCGCCCGTCGCCCTCGCGGAGAGCAAACGGCTGGTCAACGAGAGTTTCGACACCGAACTCGACGACGCCCTCGCGGATGCGACCCGCGCCCAGCGCATCTGCTCGCAAACCCGCGACCACGAGGAGGCCGTCGCGGCCTTCCAGGAGGACCGCGAACCGGAGTTCGAGGGGCGATGAACCCCTTCAACTGTACCGTCGTCCAGTTCGACGCGCCCCTCGAAGAGCCGAAATCGGAGACGCTTTCGAGAATGGTGGCGGCAATCGAGGCCACCGACGCCGATTTAGTGGTGTTTCCCGAACTCGCGACGACGGGGTATCACGTCTTCGACCGACTCGATGACCTCGCGGAACCGGTCGGCGGAGAGACGACGGAAACGCTCGGCGCGGCCGCCGACGCCGCCGACAGCGAGGTGCTGTTCGGGATGCCGCTGGCCGACGGTGATGCGGTGTACAACGCCGCCGTCTGGCTCGACGCCGACGGCGACGTTCGGGGCCGCTACGACAAACGCCACCTCTGGGGTGCCGAACGGGACGCCTTCGATGCGGGCGAGCGCTATCTCGTCGTCGAGGCGCCGTTCGGCCGCGTCGGCGTCCAGATATGTTACGACCTCGCCTTCCCCGAAGCCAGCGCCGCGCTGGCCCGCGCGGAGTGTGACCTCTTGGTGAACCTCTCGGCGTGGACGGTGCAGATGGAGCGGGACTGGCAGACGCTGCTGCCGGCCCGTGCCGTCGAACAGGGTGCCTACGTCATCGGGTGTAATCGAGCGGGGACGGAAGCCGGCGACAGTTTCTGTGGGAGCAGCATGGTCGTCGAACCCGATGGAACGACAATCGCGGAGTTGGGCAACGACGCCGGCCGACTGACGGCGACGCTGGAACCGGACATCGTCGCCGCGGAACGACGACGCAATCCCATGCGAGTCGACCGCCACGACGACCGCATCGACGCCGAAACGAGCTAACAACGCCATGGAACGAACCCCACACGCCTCGGAACCCGACCGAGGCCAAGACAAGTTATTAACGAACGCACATCGATGAGCGAAACGATGCCAGAGGTCACGCTCGACGAGACCGACTTCGAGATACTCCGACGTCTCGACGAGGACGGCGAGGTTAGCGTCGACGAACTGAGCGACGAACTGGACGTGAGCGCGTCGACGATTTACTACCGCCTCGAAGGGTATCGCGAACAGGGAATCGTCGAGGGACAGATTTCGAAACTCGACCCACAGAAACTTGGCCTCGGACTGACAGCGATTACCGAAATCGACGCCAACTACGACGGTCCCGGCTACGAGGAAATCGCGGAGCGGCTCTCGGCGCTCTCCGGTGTCCAGCGGGTGTTCTTCATGCTCGGCGAGATGTCGTTTTACGTCATCTCACGGGTTCGCGACCACGAACACCTTCAGACGCTGATGGAGTCGATTATCCAGACTGAGGGCGTCGAGAACTCGAACACCAACGTCGTGCTTCGGACGTTCAAAGACGAGGACCGACTGCTCGTCAACTACGACGACGAGGATTTAGAGACGATTTTCGAATGAGGGCGTCGGCTCCGAACGGGGTAGCGGCCACGCCCACCGAACGTCTCCGCCGGGTGTGCAACGGCAGGGCCGACACACAGTATGCGGTGGGGTCAAGAGGCCGGCCCCCGACGTGACGCCTACCCGATGTTTCCGTCTCTCGGCGTCGCGCTCGGCCCGTTCTTTCTCGCCGAGTCGCTACTCCAGTTCGGCGTCGACATCCGCGGACTGCTCGCCGCCGTGAACCTCCGGTTGCTCCTCATTCCGCCGATTACGGGCGTCATCGGTTACATCACGAACTGGGTCGCTATCAGGATGCTGTTCAAACCGGTCGAGTTCCGGGGCATCGACGTGCCCGGACTGGAGGTGGTAACGACGGCGCTTCCCCAGCGCGTCAGACAGATTCCCGGCATGATGCAGGGGCGAATCGGCTGGCAGGGCATCATCCCCTCACGCGCACGCAAGATGGGGAGCATCTCCGTCGACACCGGCATCAGCAAAATCGCGAGCCAGCGGGAGTTCTACGAGGAGTTCGACGCCGAACGCATCGCTGAACACATGCTCGCGGAGGGGAGCGAGGACATCCACCGGATGGTCGAGGAGATAATCCGCGAGAAACAGCCGCAACTGTGGCGGGATTCCCCCGAGGCGACCCGTCGACTGGTTCACGCACGCGTCTCCCAACAACTCCCGGAGGTCACCTATCGCATTACCGAGCGAATCGGCGAGAACATCGACGAACTGCTCGATATCAAGCTGATGGTGATGAACCATCTCGGCGAGAACCCCGAACTCGTCAACCGCATTTTCCTCGAAACCGGGGAACGGGAGTTCGATTTCCTCGTCAAGTCGGGGTTCATTTTCGGGACGCTGCTCGGCTGTTTCTCGATTCCGCTGTTCGTCTTCATCGACCGCTGGTGGGTGTTGCCCGTCGCTGGCGTGTTCGTCGGCTACTTCACCAACTGGCTCGCGCTGAAGATGATTTTCCAGCCGATGAAGCCCCACGAGGTCGGCCCGTTCACGATTCAGGGGCTGTTCATCCGCCGGCAGAACGAGGCCTCCGAGACGTATGCATCCATCGTCGCCGAGGAAGTCATCAATCTCGAAAACGTCGCCCGGAACCTCCTCAACGGCCCGAACGCCGACCGGACACGCAAAATGATAGCCGAGGAACTCCGGGAGGCGGTCGACTCGTCGATGGGACTGGCCGCACCGCTGTTGCGGTTTACGACCGGCCCCAGACAGTACGACGCCATCCGCGAGGGCATCGCCGACCGCGGCGTCGAGTACGCCATCGAACCGATGTCCGACCCCGAGTTCAACGCCGAACGGAGCGAGGCCATCCAGCGGTTGATGGCCGGTCGGATGAAAGACCTCCCGCCGGAGGAGTTCGCCCGCATGCTCCGGGCGGCGTTCAAAGAAGACGAATGGCTCCTCATCGGCGTCGGCGCGGCGCTCGGCTTCGTCGCCGGCTGGATTCAACTACTCGTCGTCACCGCAGTGTGAGACGGTCGACATTTTTTTTGGCTGGCGCTGGACAGGCGCTGTCATGGACGAGACGCTCCGCTCCCGACGGGCCCGATATCTCGCGTGGCTCTCGATACTTGTCGGTCTCGTGTTGATTCCGGTTCCGTTCTTGACCGGCACGAGTACGCTCGGGGCCTGTGAGTTCGGTGGCTTCTACGGCGCGGTGTACGACGCGGTCGGCATCTATCCGCCCGGCTACACCGTCGATGTCGTCTGGAGCGACCTGCAGGTGGTGTGGTCGGATGGCTGTAACGGCCACGTCTCCTCGCTCGTTCCGTCGTTGTTCGGCGGTACGTTGTCGCTCGTCGGTGTCGGCGCACTCGCATGGCTCCGACGGTGACCGCTTTCAGCACCGGTCGGTCGGTGACCCGTCCCGGACGTGCCCCAGTCGCTCGCCGACCGACCCCGGAACCGGCGTCCGACAGTACCGACAGTACCACGACCGGCCGGTTGGCGTCGACTCCCGAATCAAATCGTCGACGGCACCGAGCGTCGCACCGCAGTCACAGGAGTAGGTGGTGGCCATGTGGGTCGTTGACACGCAGGGGACGTAACTGTAACGCCGGGAGGGCGCGACCGCGGCGCGGTCGGCTACAGTTCGGGGTCGGTGTACACTTCGTCGAGGTCGATGTTCGGCTCCCGCTGGGGCTTCGAGTCGGGCACTGTCGGCTCCTCGGGGGTGGCTTCGCGGGTCCGGCACATTAACACCTCGTGGGTACTCCGGTCGGCTTCGCCGTCGGCCGGTCGCTGTTGGACGTAACTGCCGTCGGGGCGCATCGTCCAGCGTTTGCGGTTGTCGTCGAGCATTATCTGGAGTATCTCGTCGAGTTGGTCCCGTAAGGCGGGGTCTTCGACGGGGGCGACGGCCTCGACCCGGCGGTTGAGGTTTCGGGTCATCCAGTCGGCGGACCCGATGAAGTAGTCGGCGTCGTCGCCGGTGCCGAACCGGAAGATGCGGGAGTGTTCGAGGAACCGCCCCACGACGCTGTGGACACGAACGGTGTCGGTGACGCCCTCGATGCCGGGTCGGAGCCGACAGATACCGCGGACGATGAGGTCGATTTCGACGCCCGCCTCGGCGGCGTCGTACAGTTTCCGGACCACGTCGGGGTCCTCCAGTGAGTTCATCTTTGCGACGATTCGGCCCTGCCCGCCGCGTTCGGCGCGTTCGCGCTCGCGGTCGATGAGTTCGTGCAATCGCTCTCGGAGCGTCTCGGGGGCGACGAGCAGTTTCCGATAGGTCTGCTGTCGGGAGTGGCCGGTAAAGGAGTTGAACAGTCGGACGATGTCCTGTCCGACGTCCGGGTCGGCCGTGAACAATCCCAAATCGACGTACCCCTTGGCGGTGCCGGAGTGGTAGTTACCGCTTGCGACGTGGGAGTAAATGCGCACGTCGTCGTCTTCCTCGCGGACGGCGAGGGCGACCTTGCTGTGGGTTTTGAGGCCGATAGAGCCGTAGGCGACGTGGATACCCTCCTCTTCGAGTCGTTTGACCCACCGGAGGTTGTTCTCCTCGTCGAAGCGGGCCTTCAACTCGACCATCACGGCCACCTGCTTACCGTTCTTCGCGGCGTCGATGAGGCTCCGAATCACCTTCGAGTCGGGTGCTGTCCGGTAGATGGCGGCCTTGATAGCGAGGGTGTCGGGGTCGTGGGCGGCGGTGTCGAGAAACGACTGGACGGTGTCGGCGAAACTGTGATACGGGTGGTGGACGAGGGCATCGCCTTCGCGTATCATGTCGAAGACGGCCTCGGGTCGGTCGGGGTTCAGCCCCGCGAACCGAGGGTGCGGTTGCGGCGTCCACGAATCGAGTTTCAACGCCGGGTACTCGAGGTCGACGAGCGCCTCGAAATCCGCCAGCGCCAGCGGCTCCGGCCGCGAAAACACCTCTTCGGGTCCGACGTCGAGGTGTTCGACCAGTAGCTCCCGAACCGGGTCGGGCGTGTTTTCGGCGATTTCGAGACGGACGACCGTCGCAAAGCGCCGCTGGCGGAGCACGTCCTCGATGCGCTCGATGAGGCCCTCCGCGACGTCCTCGTTGCGTCGGACTTCTGCGTTGCGCGTGACCCGGAACGTGGAGGAGTGACACACGTCGACGTTCGGAAAGAGCAAATCGAGGTTCCCCTCGATGACGCCCTCCAGCGGGACGAACCGGTCGTCGCCGTCGGCTTCGGTGACGGGCGCTCCGGGGTCGGACACCGAGACGAGTCGCGGTCGGTTGGCCGGCACCTTGATTCGTGAAAACCGTTCCTCGCCGTGAGAATCGCGGGTGAGCACCGCGACGGACAACGAGAGGTTCGAGATGAAGGGGAACGGATGGGCCGGGTCGAACGTCAGCGGGGTCAGCGTCGGCAGCACCGAGGACTCGAAATACGACCGCAGGCGTCGGCGTTCGGCGTCGGTGAGGTCGCCGTAGGTGAGGAGTTCGATGCCGCTGTCGGCGAGTAGCGGCCGTACCGCCTCGTGGAAGCACCGCGATTGGGTCTCGAAGAGGTCTGCGGTGACATCGAGCGCCGCAGTCCACTGTTCGCGCGGCGTCAACCCGTCGACGGTCGGTTCGGTCACGTCGGCGGCGAGTTGCTGTTTCAGCCCGCCGATTCGCTTCATGAAGAACTCATCGAGGTTCCGGGTGAGGATGCTCAGAAACCGGAGGCGCTCCAGCGGTGGGTTGCGCTCGTCGAGGGCCTCATACAGGACGCGCCACTGGAAGTTCAACTCCGACAGTTCGCGGTTGAGGTACCACGCCGGGTCAGTCCGTGGTCGCTCCGAGTTGGGTACCTCGGGTCCGGTCGGCAGGGTCTGAGCCGGCGCGTCGATAGCCCACGTTTCCGGCGACAACTCCACGGGGGTCGTCGTCGGCTCATCTCCAGTGTCGTCGTCGGTGGCATCCTCCGAGGCGGTCTCGTCATCCGGCGTTTCCGCTCCTGATGGTGTGGCGTTCTCGCGCTCTTCGGAAGACTGCTCGCCAGCCATCTCAGTCGGCGGAGGTGTCGGGTGAGATGATTTTCGAGTCGCTGCGACTGACGCCGCCCCGTTTCGACGGCACGTCACGGTAGCGACCGTTGCGCACGTCGTAGGCTGTCAGTGACCCGCCGTAGACACATCCGGTATCGAGGCCGACCGCCCACTCTCGCTTGAGCGGTCGTTCAAGAACCGTGTGGCCGAAGAACACGCGCGGCGGACCCTCGTAGTCGTCGTACCAGAAGGGGCCTTCGTAGCCGCCGGCAGGCGACAGCGACCGGACGTTCTGGAGGTCATCGACCGTGTGTTCGGCCAGCGCCTTCCGTGGGTCGACCCCGGCGCCCCGGCGGGGACGACTAGGCCGCCGTCGAACCCGATGGCGACCGGCAGCGACCGAAGCCACTCGCGGTGGTCCTCGTCCAAACCCTCGACCACCGTCTCACCGCGCAGAACCTTCTCCTCGTTGTTGCCGCGGACGCTGTACATGTTCGGTGAGTCGCGGAGCAACTCGACGACGCCGGCGCTGTCCGGCCCCTTTCGAATCAGGTCGCCGACGAAGACGACGAGGTCCTCCTCGCCGATGTCGAGCGTCCCCAGCAGTCGGTCGAGTGACTCCCGGCAGCCGTGAACGTCTCCGACGACGTAGACGTCATCCCAGGCATCGAGGTCGAGACGAAGGTACTGTTCGGCGACATCGGGGTGGAAATCCAGCATTCTCGACGGTGACTACTCTCTGCCGTCTGTTAAGCGGTACTAAGAGTGGTATATACATGTATAGAGACGACTTAGGGCCGGCAGCGAGCCATCGATCGCTCGACGGTCGCCCGGACGGTTCGGATGCGCTCGGTCAACTCGGCGACCGTCGACATGACAGGGTAGTCGAAGGCCTCCGCTTGGTACACGTAGCAAGCGATGTCCGGTGCGCTCGACGGCAGCCACCTCGCACGGCGCTGTTCGAACAGGCTCGCCTGTCGGTCGGCGGCGATATCGTCACAGTGCTCCTCGAGGACGTGGAGTCGGGCACGGTACGCGTCGAGGGAGCCGAATGATTCCTCCGCGTAGGACCGTGCCGTGAGGTCGGCCACCTCCTCCGCGACCGGGCGTAGCTCCTCGGTCACCTCCTGGAGAGACTCGCGTTCGGAATCGAGGGCGCCGACGAGCAACTCCCGTGTCGACTGTGCCTCGGACGCCGCCGACAGCGTCGCTTGCCTGCAGCGCTCGTTGAAGTTCGTCCCCTCGGTCAGCGCTGAGGCGATATCGGGGCTGAACTCTCCCTGAAGGCTCTCGACGTAGGTGTCGTCGTACTCCTCGGCGTAGTGCGGAACGCCCATCACCGTCGTCTCGTAGGCCTGCCGGACGCGCCGGAGCCCACTCGTCGGCTGGGACCGCACGGCGGCGACGCTTACCGTCGACCCGCCCCTCGCGGTCGTCGTCTCGGCGTCGATAGCTCGAACCCGGTCTTCGAACGCCCGGAACGCTTCGAGTTCGTCGGCCGTTCGCCGTCGCTCCCGCCTGGCGGCCATCATCGCTCGCCGCAGTCGACCGTCGGTTCCGACTCCCACCTCGTCGGTGCCGTCCATACGAGCAGCCTCTCCAGCGGTGGGTATAGCCCGTTATAATTGGGGTACGGGGCCCTCGGTCGCACAATTGAGCGCTATATATTTCCGGAATCCGATGTACCGCCCCCCTTCCCTGGAGCGGTCGCCTCAGGCGAGTTCGGTGAGTGCGAGCAGTACCTGCGGAACTGCCAGCAGGACGACACCGAGCAGTATCAGTGCCGCCGGCAACACGAGCAGGCCGGCGTCGGTGAACAGCCACATCCCGAGCCCGGCTAGTATCGCCACCACGCCAAGGATGCGCAGTATCCACACGAGGGCTTCTTCGAGACCCGAATCCGCCAGTACCTCGACGACTTCGAGTGCTTCGTCCATCGGGCGCCTGTTTCTGTCGGCCCAGTGTTATACATAACGGCCAACCGCGATGTCGTCGGTCAGGAGCCGGCGCCGGCGAACTGCACCTGGTAGGTTTCCGACTGCCCGCCGGTGTAGTAGACGGTGATTTCGGCGACGAACAGTTTCGAACCGCCGACCTCGTAGTTCTCGTTGAACGTGAACCGGAGGTCCGCGACCTCGCCGACGCCGAGAGTGGGGAGTCGGTCGCCGGTGACGAAGTCCGGGCCGGCACCCTGTGGTGCAGTGAGCGTCGTCGAATCGGTACTGGAACCGTTGTTGACCGCGAGTCCGGTTATTTCGCCCGGAGCATACGAGATGTTGCTCGCTCCGACCTGGTTCACCTCCGGGAGGTCCGACCCGATGACGAGTTCCCCGAGGTCGAAGAGGTCGTCACCGATACCGGCGAGGGTTCCGGACAGTCCCGACCGGGCGGCGACCTCCGTCGCTGTGACCTCCTTCGCGGAGTCGAGTTCGACACCCAACACCTCCCGCTTCTCGCCGAGGTTCTGGACGCGGAGCGTCAACTGGTTGGTGTCGGCTCCCCCGCCGGCACCCCGCATCACGACGGATTGGTCGCCGGCGAATCCGGTCAACACGAGGGCGTCCCGTGGCTGGAGCGTCGAGTCGTCGTCGACCGGCGAGAACCGAACGACTTCGGCGTCGAAGCCATTGGGCGCGTCGTAGCGCACCGTCGCGATGCCGGAGGCGTTCGTCGAGACGTTCACTACCGTCCCGCTGGTGGTTCCGTTGGCTATCGTTCCGTTTCCGGGCGCCAACTCCGCGGTGAGGTCGACGCCGCCGACGGGGTTGTTGTACTTGTCGCGCACCTCGACGCTGACCGATCCCTCCCGGCCGACATCGACGCTGGCCGGTCCTTCTGACCCCGGTGAGGGGACCATGTACAGTGGCTCCTCGGAGTCAGCCTCGCCGAATCCGATATCGGCCATCCGGAGGTCGTAGGTGATACCGGGTTCGAGGTGGACGACGAGGCGGTCGGTCGTGTTGTTGACGCTGAAGGATTCGACGTGGCCGCCGTTCTCGACGAGTTCGCCCTTGAGGGCCTCGCTCCACGTCTCGTTGTCAAGCGACGTCGGCACTTCGATGCGAATCGATTCGTTGGGTGCGGCGTTGTTGACCGGCACGGTCGTCGCCGGTCCGCTCACGTCGGTCGGTTCGATGAGTTCCGACCCGCTCGACTGCGCCTCGAAGGAGCGGTTGAAGGTCACCAACTCGATGGTCGCCCCGTCGATGAACGGCTGGGTCCGGACCACGGTGCCGTCGCGAAACTCGTCGTATCCGATGCCGACCTCCCTGACGCGTCGGGCGGCGTTGTCGTACTCGTTGTAGTCGGCCTCATAGACGAGCGAGTGGGAGTGATAGAAGTCCCGCTCTCCCCCGTTGAAAATCACACCGGCAGGTCCGGAGGCGCTCGCGTTATCGATTTGGATTTCCCCCCGGTTCTCGGTCCGCAACGAACCCTCCGGTGGCGGTGGGTTGAACGTCACCAACCGGGTCGGATACTGCGTGCCGAGTTGTACCCCGACGCCCTCGCTGTTACCGGTTTCGACGGTTCGGTCTATCGATTCATCGAGCCGGTCGAGGTCTCCTTGGGCCGTTTGGCTGTGTTCGTATTCGACGCCGGCGTTGGCGTTCGGCACCGCCTGCAGTTGGATGATAGAGAGCAACATGACCAACAGGCCGAACACCAGTATCGCGCCGACGACTTCCGAGGCACCGCGTTGGTCACCGACGAGTCTCACGGAGGGTAGCGGAGGGGACTTCATGTGGGGTTTTGAGTCACTTTTATCCGGTGGTTTTTATAGGTGCGTTTGGTTCCGAAGGCTGTGTCGCTGCGGTTCGAGAACAGCGTGGTGTCTCAACCGGCGGGATTACTCAACCTATCGGCCAACCCACCGAGTATCTGGAATAGGAGTCCAGGGTCAAGCAACGTCTGTGGCAGGCCGACGAATTCGATTTTACAGGGTGCCAGCGGGTTCTGCTGTAGTTGGTCGAGGTCCTTGGCGAAAGCTTCCTCTAATACGGATTCGTCGGCATCACCTTTACACGAGAGGTCGATGCCGGCCTGCTTGTCGACGACTGAGAGGACGACCCGAAGGTCGACGCCGTCCTCGTCGTACTGTGCTCGGAGCGTCTCGATTCCGTAGTCGTTCTTCCCGTCGTTGACCGCCAGTTCGGTATCAAAATCGCCGAAGTCTTGCGTGGCGAGCGCGCCGATTTTCACGTCAGTACGGGGGCCGTCGGCGGACTCGTTGAGCGTGCCCGACCCATCAACGAGGATGACGCCGCCTTGACTCCCGTTGTACTCGTAGGCTCCAGCCCGCTGGATATCGAACTGCCCGCGAGGTTCGTCGGGAACATCAGTCGGGTCTATCTGTGGGTCGTTCGGGTTGAACACCTCACAGGGGGCCGGAATCAATCCGAGTAGGATACCGAAAAGCGCCTCGTTCGAGAGTAGCGTCGAGGGGATCCCCGGAAGTTGTAGCGGTTCCGGAACGTCCTGTAGGCTCGGGAATAGCTCCAGCGGGAGGTCGCCGGGCTCGACGTTGAGTGGGTCACAGACGTTGAGCGCCGCCCGCTCGTCGCCGATGGGGAAGTCCTCCGGACCGGTCTGGTTGTTCTCGGGAATGCTCTGGAGCAACAGCCGAAGCACCTGCGCATTCTTGGGGATGTCCTCCTTGGAGTCGAACTCCACGTCGGTCAGTTCGGGGGTGTCACCCGATCCCAAATCGACCTGCGAAGTGCCGACGCCGTCGTCGCTCGGTTCGACCGAATCGAATCCGTCGGTCGTGACAGTCGAGTCGCCGACACTGACGCCGTCAGTGCCGACGTTGACGCCGTCTTCGCCACCGGCACCGACGTTGGCACCGTCGGCACCGGCTTCCACGTCAACGCCACGGTCGCCGCCCGCGCCAACTTCGACACCGTCGTCGCTGCCGACTTCGACCGAGGCCACGTCACCACCGCCGACGCTCGCGTTGAGACCGTCCGTTCCAGCGCCGACGCTGACGCCGTCGTCGCCGCCGACGCTAACGCCGTCTGTTCCGACACCGATACCGTCCTCGCCGCCGAGGTCAACGCCGTCACCGGCCGCCGCTACCGGTGCGATACCGGTACCGACGACGACAGCAACCGCAACGAACACCGAGAGTGCTTGGAGGCTCTTGCGCCGCATAGTGGTTTCTAACCCAATATAACAATCAGCATAACGCGGGCTATAGACGGGCATTTATATACTATCGGCGTCCCGACGCGGTTTCGGTGTCGAACTCTTCACCGAGACACCTCTCATCGTGGCTCTCGCCGAGCCGGGACCGAACGCTCGGCCGTCTACGGTTCGTAGGTGCCTTCGAGCGTGGCGCTGGCGAGGATGTGACCGTCTATCGCGGCTTCGAGTTCGGCCTTCGACGCACCGGCATCTAGGGAAACCGGCGTATCGATGGCGTACAGGCGGAACCGGTAGGTGTGTTCGCGGTCCGGCGGGTTCGGGCCACCGTAGCCCGACTCGCCGTAATCGTTCGTTCCTTCGAGGGCGTCGCCGCCGTCCCAGTCTTCGGGGATGTGCGTCGTGGTGGGGTCGACGTTGTACACCACCCAGTGGTCCCACACCTTCCCGGCCGGTTCGACGGCGTCGGGGTCGTCCACCACCAGCGCCAACGCCTCGGCGTCGTCGGGAACGCCGTCTACATCCAGTGGTGGGTTCACGTTCGCCTCCGTGTAGCCGTACTGCCGTGGTATCGCGTCGCCGTCGGCGAACACCGGACTCGTGAGCCGAAGTTCGGTCATGATTGTGTCTCACACACAGGTTCGAACCGACATAAGCGTAGACGGTGGGTCCTACTGAGTGGGACCGACGGGCGTCCAAGGGTGTGGAACCGGACGCGACGATTCAGGAGCGCTCGGAGACGAGGAACTCCTGTCCGGGTTCCATCCGCATCGTCATCTCGGGGGAGACCGGCGGCTCGCCGTCCGGCTGGTTCTCTCCGA
>JGI12575J12848_1001003_pt1 | contig 13831 bp, 7 predicted proteins | sample A23P1SouthBayCA_2_FD_12848 | JGI IMG/M metagenome (IMG submission 12848) | reverse complement strand
CCCCTGCTCCTTCCGTCGAGTCCTGGATCCCGTCGTCGTCGGAGTCCGAATCGAGGGCGTCGATCGTTCCGTCACTGTCCGTGTCGATGGCGCTCCCGCCGTCTGTTTCGGTCCCGTCGTCGATACCGTCACCGTCGCTGTCGGCGTCGTTCAGATCAGTACCCAACAGCCCCTCGTCCTGATCGGAAATCCCGTCGCCGTCGTTGTCGTCGTCGAGATAGTTCGCCGTCCCGTCGCCGTCGATATCGGCCGTTCCTTCGTCAGCGGAACCGTCGTCGAGAGTTCCATCGCCAGTCTGGTCGTTGGGGTCGTCACTGTCGCTGTCCCGGTAGTTTGCTGTCCCGTCACCATCTGCATCGCTCGCACCTTCCGTACTATCGGGGATGCCGTCGCCGTCACTGTCGGTGTCCCGCGCGTCGATGGTCCCGTCACCGTCGGTGTCCGTGTCGCTGCCGGCACCCTCCGTGTCGTCGGTGATTCCGTCACCGTCGGTGTCGACATCGTACGGGTCGGTCTCACCGGCGTCGAGGATGCCGTCTCCGTTCCGGTCTTCGTTGCCATCCGTTATACCGTCGCCGTCGGAGTCGGTATCGAGGTAGTTCGCCGTCCCGTCCCCGTCGACATCGTTGTCTCCTTCGGTACTGTCCGAGATGCCATCGTTGTCGCTATCGGTGTCCCTGAAGTTCGGAATCCCGTCGTTGTCCGGGTCACCGTCTCCTTCGTCGGCGTCCGGAATCCCGTCGCCGTCGGAGTCGTCGTCGAGGGCGTCGATCGTTCCGTCACCGTCGGTGTCGGTGCTGGTCCCAGCACCCTCGGCGTCGTCGGTGATGCCGTCGCCGTCGGAGTCGTCGTCGAACGGATCGGTACCGATCGAATCTTCGTCCGCATCACTGATCCCGTCCCCGTCACTGTCGGTGTCGAGGTAGTTCGGGATTCCGTCGTTGTCGATGTCGGCGTTCCCCTCAACGTCGTCGTCGAATCCGTCACCATCTGAGTCGGTGTCGCGGTAGTTCGGAATCCCGTCGCCGTCGTCGTCGCCGCTGGTCTCTTCGCTGTCCGGGGTTATCTCCGGAAGGCCTGCCGTGTCACTGTCCGTATCGAGGGCGTCGATGGTCCCGTCGCCATCCGTGTCGATCGACTCTCCGGGGCCAGCGGTCCCATCGTTGTTCGACGTCTCGGTCCCGTCGTCGATACCGTCACCGTCCGAGTCCGTGTTGAGATACTCCGTCCCGAGTGACTCTTCGGTCGCGTCGTCGACACCGTCACCGTCGGAGTCCGTGTCGAGGTAGTTCCCAGTTCCGTCCCCGTCCTGGTCGCTTGCCGTCTCCTGCCGATCGGAGATACCGTCCCCGTCCGAGTCGAGGTCCAGATAGTTCACAAGATCGTCCGTATCGGCGTCGTCATCCGTCTCGGCACTGTCGAGAATCCCGTCGCCGTCCGAATCGTCGTCGCGGTGGTTCGGTATCCCGTCGTTGTCAGCGTCCCGGTCGAGATACGCTGGTGCGCCGGACACCGCCAGATTGGTGTCGCTCTCTGCTCGGTCGGAGATACCGTCGCCGTCACTGTCGGTGTCCTGGAAGTCCTCGATACCATCGTTGTCGGTATCGACGGTCTGCCCACGGTTGGATTCCGCCAAGTCAGAGAGTCCGTCGCCGTCCGCGTCAGTGTCACGGTAGTCGGGAACACCGTTACTGTCGGTGTCGCCACTTCCTTCGGCGCTGTCGGGTATCTGGTCGTCGTCTGAGTCGGAGTCGAGTGCGTCAATCGTGCCGTCTCCGTCAGTGTCGACGGCAGTTCCACCGTCGGTCTCGACGAAGTCGTCGATGCCGTCCCCGTCCGAATCCGTGTCTCGCGGGTTCGTTCCGAGGGTGGACTCCGTACTGTCCAGTAGCCCGTCGCCGTCCGAGTCGTCGTCGCGGTAGTTCGGGGTGCTGTCTCCATCGGGGTCACCAGTCCCCTCCTTCGAGTCGGAGATGCCGTCACCGTCGGTGTCGGTGTCCTTGTAGTCGGGGATACCGTCACCGTCCTGATCGCCTGCCCCCTCGACGCTGTCGACATCGGCACCGCCGTCGGCGTTCGTATCGAGGTAGTTCCCCGCTCCGTCGCCGTCGGCGTCGGCAGCAGTCTCGTCACTGTCGGGGATGGTGTCGCCGTCCGAGTCGAGGTCGAGGAAGTTCGGCGTCCCGTCGTTGTCTTTGTCACCAGCGCCTTCGACCGAGTCAGCGATACCGTCGCCGTCCGAATCGCTGTCGAGATAGTTGTACGTCCCGTCGCCGTCTTCGTCTACCGCGCCCTCGGTTCCGTCGTCGATACCGTCGCCGTCGTTGTCGCTATCGGCGAAGTTCGGGGTCGCGTCCCCGTTGGGGTCGTCGGCCCCTTCTTCGCTGTCCGGAATCCCGTTCCCGTCACTGTCGGTATCCTCGTAGTTCCGATCACCGTCGCCGTCTGCGTCACCGAGTCCTTCAACTCCATTTGAGATCCCATCTCCGTCGTCGTCGGCAGATGGATCGAAACTCCCGCCGATCACACTGTCCGCATCGAGGTAGTTCGGGGTGGTGTCGCCGTCGTCGTCACCCGTCCCCTCCTCGAAATCGTACGCACCGTCGTCGTCGGCATCCCTGTCGAGATAGTTCGGGACGCCATCGCCGTCAGCGTCGCTTCGGCCTTCGGTACCGTCCGGGATGCCGTCGCCGTCACTGTCCGTGTCGAGGTGGTTGAGCACCTCGTCGTTGTCGGCGTCACGGTCGGTGGTGTCGCCGCTTCCGGTCCCGATGTCGTTCACGTACTCGTCGGTATCGCTGATACCGTCGCCGTCGCTGTCGGTATCGAGGTAGTTCGGGGTGCCATCACCGTCGGTGTCGGTCGTCCCTTCGAAACTGTCGTCGAGGCCGTCACCGTCGGCGTCCGTATCTCGGTAGTTCGGTGTCCCGTCGCCGTCCTGATCTGCTGTTCTCTCCGTCGCGTCTGAAATCCCATCACCGTCGGAATCGCTGTCCAGCGCGTCGATGGTCCCATCACTATCGGTGTCGACTGCACTGCCCCCGTTTGTCTCGTCGATATCTACAATCCCGTCGCCGTCAGAATCGTCAGTGGTCGGGTCGGTTCCGAGAGTCGACTCCTCGGCATCCGTAAGGCCGTCTCCGTCCGAATCGTCGTCCAGTGCGTCGATTGTCCCATCGCTGTCACTGTCGACCGCCGCCCCTCCGGGAGCCTCCGTCCCGTCACTGAGGCCATCTCCGTCCGTGTCGCTGTTCTGCTTGTCCGTCCCCAGCGACTCCTCCTCGCTGTTCGTCAACCCGTCGCCGTCAGGGTCCCCGTCTGGGCCGTCCTGATCGTCCACGTCGAGATAGTCTAGGATGCCGTCGCCGTCGTTGTCCCCGTCGCTCCCGATGCTATCTGGCAAGTCCTCGCCGTCGCTGTCGGTATCGAGATAGTTCGGCGTTCCGTCACCGTCTGGGTCTGCGGTTCCCTCGACTGCGTCCGCTCGGAAATCCCCGTCGGAGTCCGTGTCGGCGTAGTTCGGCGTGCCGTCCCCGTCAGGGTCGCCCTGCCCCTCGACACTGTCGTCGATACCGTCCCCGTCAGAATCAGTACTCAAATAGTTCGGCGTTCCGTCGCCGTCTGTGTCGCTGGCCCCCTCGATACTATCGGGAATCCCGTCGCCGTCTGAATCGTCGTCTCTGTAGTTTGCCGTGCCGTCGCTGTCGGTGTCAGCAACCCCTTCCTCGCTGTCGGGAATCCCGTCGCCATCACTGTCGGTATCCTTTGCGTCTATCTTTCCGTCTCCGTCGGTATCGACGCTGTTCCCTCCGTCTGTCTCGGTGTCGTCGGGAATGCCATCGCCGTCGCTGTCACTGTTCTCGGTGTTCGTACCAAGCGATCGTTCCTGGCTGTTGGTCAGACTGTCCCCGTCGAGGTCACCGTCTGGTCCGTCCTCGTCTTTCGGATCGCGGTAATTGGGTGTGCCATCACCGTCGTTGTCGCCAGTTCCCTCGTTCTGGTCGGTCGTCCCATCGCCGTCGCTGTCGGTGTCGAGTGCGTCGATGGTCCCATCCTCGTCAGTGTCGACTGCTTCCCCCGGACCGGTCCCGTCCGGGCGTGTCGTCTCGACGTCGTCGGTGATTCCATCACCGTCAGAGTCGTCACTTCGTGGATCCGTTCCGAGAGTTATCTCGTCTGCGTCGGTAATGCCGTCCCCGTCAGAGTCCGTGTCGCGGTAGTTTGCCGTGCCATCGCCGTCGACATCGCCTGCCCCCTCCATACTGTCAGAGATGCCATCCCCATCGCTGTCCGTGTCGAGGGCATCGATAGTGCCATCGCCGTCAGTGTCTATGGCCATCCCACCATCTGTCTCGACATCGTCTGGTATGCCGTCGCCGTCAGTATCAGAATCGTTCGGATCGGTCCCGATGCTGGTCTCGGTTGCATCGTCCAACCCGTCGCCGTCGCTGTCAGTGGCAGCGACGGCCGTTCCAACAACTGCTCCCGAAAGGACAGCAACTGTGAGCAATATTGTAATAAAAGAAACAATATGGTCGCGAGAACGTATCATACACACCCATTCGGCCACAAGGTATAAAACCACCAGCCAATCAAGACTCGCCCTGCGTTCGCGGTTTTGGCACTGCCAGTTCCGTGAGATTGATCTCCTATTCGTGTTCAACAACATCAAGAAACTCGACAAGACATTATGATCTGACTCCCGTCCCGCATTTTCAATAGAGCAGAACAATCGCCCTTCATGCCTCTCGCGCTGATTAGCAGTGGTGACACTCCTCAGCGAGTGTTGAAGAACAACTGGTCGTGATTATCGCGCTAATCAGATTCAATTCAGTACTCTGCTGTAGGGGTATGTGATCGAGCTGAAGTCTGAATGACCAATCTATATCCGTAATCAAGCGTCGATTGCCCGGGGTCGGACGTAGATGTATTCACAATCCTCGATCTATGCATATTCCGGCCTCCACCGAGCCGGCGATATGCATACATTTTATCGTTGTTAGCTGGGTGGGCCATACCGAATCTGTCTAGCGATTCGGCTTTTTATTACCAATCCTAGCTTGAGTTAGCCGAGGAGAACGGTATTCGGAGTAACCGCATACGTCAGTATATAAATCAGAACTGGCGACGAAAGCCTTCTGCCGAGTCTCGGAAACAATTGGCCGGGTAAGAGAAGGGGGCACAGACAGAGTGGACACCGTTCTCAGCGATACATAACCTCTTGAAGCTGTGGGCGGTCCGGGCAGGAGACGGACAGCCACTCATAGAGATTAGCAGAGCAATCCATAGTTTTGCAGCAGACCTTCTCGGAGGCTGTCAGAAACGGCGTGCGAGATACAGGGCGCATATCCACCACGAAGCAGTACCAAATTCCTCTGGCTGATCCAACCGTTCGTATATCGGGTCCGACATAGGCGGAAAGGTACAAGTTATCAGCCGATTAGGATTTAATGTGCAGAGACGAAAGTTCCTCTCCTCTGTGGGTACAGGTACCGTGATTGGCCTTGCAGGCTGTTCTGGAGGGAATAGCAATGGAGATGCTGGCGAGAGTGGTGCATTAGTTAAATGGGATTATAAGGAATATAGTAAAGTACGATTCCCCTCACAAAGTGAGGGAGTTTATTTTGAGTCAGACGATGATACTCAATATGTTGGTGTTCAATTGAAACTGACGAATGAGATGGATAAGTCTGCTAATTTCATATATGCTGGAACTGCTCCTGAAGTAACTCTCTTTGCTGATGGGGATAATGATGACGTGGCACTTCACAGTAAGAGCGAAATCTCATCTTTACAGAGTGTTAGCGCTGGAGAAACAGTCGGAGCAACACTACTTTACACACCCCCACCAGAAGCGTCCAATTATACTCTTGAGCCATGGGAAAGTGCCGAGCATACATTCGATATTAGCAGGGATGAGGATTTAGAAATTGGGCTTATTGACCTGAGTGATTCGTGAATCCAAGCAAAACGCTCCCTCATTCATCCACACTCTTTTCCAATACTTGTAACACTTCAGCAAAAGGGCGCTTTGCTCGCCTCGCATTCACCAGGGGGTGCGGATATCCATCTTCTCTCTTTCGCGCCTATCACGGAGGATTTTACCGATGTACACACTTCAGAATAGGTCCATTTATTTTCATTGTGCTGGCTACATTTTCCGTATCGGTCACTCCGTTAGTGACAGACACTGAATAGGTAGAATAGACACTGCTGAATACATCCTCTGTATCGGTCACGCTGCTTCTGACAGAGAATGGGTAGATTGATCGAACTCGTGCGAGATACAGCGCGCGCCTCTGGCATACCGGAGGTCTGGGAAACCGCCGGTAACTCGATTCGAGTCAGTACTTATCAGCGATTTTCTCGACCGCGAGTACGAACCGATAGAACAGATACAACGTAAACAGGCCAAGTCCGGTACTAATCGCACCGAGTACTACCAGTCCAGGCGTGATCGCGTCTCCACCATAGACGAATACGTAGCCGAGTGCTGCAATAACAAGGAAGACTATCGCTCCAGCTATCGAAGTCGGGACTTCGAACGCGGATTCGCTCGTTGCCATAGAACATTCATTGAGTTGGAGGGAGTTATAGAGATTGTTTGCTCAAACAACTGATTGAGTAACTGCGGCAAAACTCAATCAGCCCATATCGTAGTAACGTTCCTTAGTCTGTCCATCGATACCATCGTGCAGAACTCATGCTCTATATCTTGCACGCTAATTTCAATCGATCTGTACTCTGTCAGGTGAGAAGGTATGAACTCTTACATTGATCCCTACCAGTGGCAGAGACGATAGCGAGGTAATCCCCATCGGTTGTTGTTTTCTGAAACTCGAATTGTGGCCACTCTGTTTGCTGGTCAACTACGCCCAGTGAGATTCTCGGACAGGCTCTCCAGTACGTTACTTATCCCATTGCCTTCCCAATCCGAGCCTCGGTCGGTTCCGCGAGATACGGTTCAATAGCCGAGTAATCTGACCATCCACCAATGCTCATCATAGTCCGGACATCAACCTGGCGTTCAACGAGGTGATATGTAGCCCAAGAGCGTCGTAGATCGTGAGACGAGACTACCCGCCAGCGTGGTTCATCAAGTTCGTCAGCAAGCGTCTGTGCGATTTCTTTCACCCAACGACGCTGTGGGCGTACTCATATTAACCCACGACTCTGACGGGGAGAGAGAGCGCTCACGGCTGTACTTGTGGACATCGTCTGCCACCGCGTCGGGCATCCAAGCGTCCCGGAGCTTCCGATTTCCGCCCTTCGTGTTCTTCCCGCGCACTTCGCATAGCCATACGTCGCCTTTATCCGAATACCGAAGGTCATCATCGCCTGGGTAGCTCAATTCGGAAGCCCGGAGACTACACCGTCCCATCAGTTGTATCGCAATCTCCCGTTCCCAGCCCTGTTCACCCGCTGTCCGTTCCAGTTGCGTCAGCTCTTCCGGCGAGAGCCAGCACTTCGGCACGTCCGTGGCGTCATCGACGCGGATCATAATCGGATATCAATGGGAATGCGTCTAGTTCTTTCGGTTGTTCCGGACCAATTTCGGGGTTTAGACGGGGCTATCTATTCGAGTAGAGGGAGAAGATATGTTCTAATCAGACTGAAGAGTTCACTCTTCTTTGTTATCCGACGCTGACCCCCCGATATTCGAAATAACGGAAGATAACGTCTCTGTCTCTTGTATCTCTGACAAGTGTTCCTCTTCCAATTTACCGGCCCGTGCGAGGACACCGATTTCGGCCGCTGTTAACCGCTCAGCGTTCCCTTCTTTGAGTCTACGGTAGAGCATCTCTACGTCTGGATCGTAATTGATATTGATATCAACTTCTGCGTCGGTTGCTTTACCGCCCCATCTGCTTGAAGTGTCGAAGTTAGCCCCAACTAATAATCCATCTTCGATGACTTCTTGAAAACGAGGGACATCCCCATCTAAACTCAAATACATGAAGGTCACCATTGAGACGAAACTTTCCGTGACTGTTTCTTCCCCCATTTGCTTGAAAACAAGATCACGTTCTTCCTCGTCAAGCAGTAACCAAAGATAGGTGAAATCCTTGAGAGCGTTTTCGACTCGCTCACGTATCTCTTGTTTTCTGTTGGCCTCCGACTGGGCGTGAGCATAGTGCTTGAGTCCACACAAGTATTCCCGATCGGCCTTGGAGAGGATTCCACGAGGCCGATCGTCCGGAGTAAATAGTGGCTCGGATTCTTTGTCTTCGGCTTGCTCAATGCCCGTAAATAGGTCAGCGAATTCTTCGTCTTTCTCTTCAGACATATGAGTTGATATCCACCTACAGGATACTTCAGACTCACCCGTAATCATTTTATCGGAGCGCTACGACGTTGACATTCGTAATCAGGCAATGACCGACGCAACTGAAACGCGCATTCCGTGCTCACTCGCCACGCGTAGGTTCGTCAAGTCGCAAAAGCGGGGTGGCGAATCTTATGACAGACTACTCCGGAAGATGGTGAAGCAGTACGAACCGGAAGCAGCAGTCTCAACACGGAGATAATGCTATGCAGTTGAATTGCTCGACGTCCACGGCAACTCTCCTTTGGCCAGGAATGCCGGGGACGCCTGAAGCAACGGAACGGACTGAATCAGTCCTTGACCGTGGGCGACACTCCGCAAGCCGCGCACAAAATTGTTTCGGCGTTGTTCGTCGGAAACCGCCTACATCTCGATTCAGTCCGTTCGGATTGGTCGGCGCAACCGACCACTCACGAACGGATGTTTACTAGAGATTTCCACTTTCCCAGGCAATTCGGACACGGAATCGGTATTCGACTAAATCAATCGGATCTACAGGCTCAAAGACAGCTGGAGGTCTCGCAATGAGCGGGAGCTTCCAGCTGGCAATCCGACCACTAGAATGCAACCATGTCAGTGCCAGCTTGCCAAGCTGGAGGACAGGCAAATGAGCTGTTTCCTACAGCTGGGGCGACCGACCAATTCGTCCCGGTCAAGCTGGGTCGAGAGTAACAGATCGGAGGTCGTTAAATGAGCTGTTTCCTACAGCTGGGGCGACCGACCAATTCGCTTCGATCAAGCTGGGTCGAGAGTAACAGATCGGAGGTCGTTAAATGAGCTGTCCTTCCCAGCTTGAGCTGCCGACCGATTCGCTTCAAGAGCGCCGGAACGAGCTGGAAATGCTCGCCGGATCCAAGCTCCCTGTTTCCGATCACGCGGAGCGATTGCTGGAACTATTGGACAAAGAGAGGAAAACCCAATGAGCCAATCAGTCTCTCAAAATAGCACTACGGAGCACGGGATTACTGTCGACCAATTCCCGGAGTTCCCGGACAGCTTCAACAAGCTCGCCCTCAGCTTGAGCGGCCGAGTCGAAAATATCGTCTTCGAATTGGTCGGCAGAAGCTCGGGCATCCCGCGTTGCAGGAGCCCCACAACTGGGGCAGAACCGTTCGTCGGCGCTGAGTACGGTCTGGCAATTCCCACAATTGGTCGGGGCTGGCGGTTCAGCCCCAGCTTCAGCCTCGTCGATAAAGCCCGCCTTGGCCCGGAGTTCTTCGTTACGTTCCCGATCAGTCGTATGATCGTACTTGTCGAGCATTCGATCGTCGGCCCACGCAGCTATGTGCTTGATTTGTTGGGGTGTGTGACCGGTCTTGGAAAGCCGGGTGATAGCGGAATGGCGGAAGTTGTGGGGGTTTACAGGCTTGTCAACGCCACACCGACCTTTACACTCTTGGAGCAGCGCTCGAATTCGATCCTCACTCAGGGCCCCCTCCTGGGGATTGGCTCGATCGTAGCCACGGAAGACGTGCCAGAGAGGAGCTTCGTCTCGTGGATCCGTATGATGTCGATTGATGTACTCTCGAAGCTCGGCCTGGCTATAGAGAATTGGATACCGTTTGTCGGGCGCACCTTTGTGACCTACCCCATTGGGATTGGGCTTGTAATAGGCGCGTTTGGTATCGAGATCATGGATATCGCCGATACGAAGTTGTGCGGCGAGCCCGATTCGGGCACCGGTATCCGCCAAGAATTCGATCAGCGCCTTGTCACGGGGATTAGTCGTGGCTTCTTTGAGATCGGTGATGTCTTTTTGATCAAGCATCGACTGTTCGTCGACACGGCCGGCACGTTGAGACGGAAGTTCGATCTCGTCGGGGAAATCGTAGTCTCCGTAACCGAGTTCCTTGTCCAGCCATCGGAAGAAAACTTTGAGGGCTCTCTTGTAATTGAAGATCCCACTACCGTCAGCGTCCAGACCGTGTCCGCCAGCACTCTTCGGGGCAGTCAGTGTACCGAGGAGCGACCGGACGTCAGCCATCTCCATTTCGACGAGAGGCGTTTCAGCCCGCTTCGAAGCGTTACGAAGGGTGCTCAGATCGGTGATGAGCGTGTTGGGTTTGCAGTTTTGATTACCTTGCCGCTCGAGTCGGACGAACTCCTGGATCGCGTCACGATCTCTATCGGAGATATCGGCTTCTCGGAGGTTCTCCCACTGATTATCGAGCTTCCCGAGGGTGTTATTCGCGTCGTCCACATTAGCCATATTCCTACTAAAAATATGGAAATATTAGGCAGTTTTAGACTTAGATGCGCCAGATGTTCGGCTAGCTGGAATCACACTGTCCCCCAGATTTTATTTGAAAATTCACCGATAGCCTGCGGTATACTATCGCAGCCATTGGAAATGGCAGCACTCTCGATTACGCTGCAGGCATGCGGTCGATGTGTAAGTCGTTTCAATTGCCACTATAGACGCTTACTCTTCGTAACGTATCTGAAACGATTCTCGCGACCTCCCACCCTTTTAATCCCTTAGAGAATTTCCTCGACGACCAGCTCTTCTTCCTCGGAGATTGTGGTTCCGTCCGTCGTGGTGAGCCCCTCTGGCTGGAAAAGCTCCCCATTCAGAAATGGAATGTGCAGCCGGAGTGACCCAGTAACTTCGACGCCGTCGTCGTTTCAAGAGGTCAACCGGTCAAAGAAGACAGTTTGAAGGAACTCCCAGAAATCGTCATGTTCGCGCATGGCGTCGCTGAATATCCGATCTGTCTTCGTAGAGCGCATTTCATTGGAGTCGTTCACCGGGATGACGACGCCACGCTCGACGAGGAAGTAGAGGAAAATCAGGTGGTCGATGAGTCGCTGCGCAGAGAGCAGTTCTGCCTGCTTACTGAGTGTGTATCCACTCTTGGTGGTGAGGGAATCTGCGAGATCTGATCGGTGGTCCCACAGCTCTCGGTAAAATCGGTCAACAGCCTCCTTGTAGTCGAAGAGGGCGTTGATGTCTTCGGAAACCTCTTCTAGTTTATCGAGCTTGCTTTCTGCTGTCGTCCCTGTATGGATGCCGGGATTATAGACGAACTAAAATTTCCCACGGGACGCACGGAAGACTTGCACTCGATGCGTTTCTGGATCGAAAAACCAGACGTACTGCAGTCGGGTTCGGCGTTTCAGTTCCTGGGCAATCTTCTTCGGTGTATCCTGGGGAACATCCGCCATCGAGATCTCGAAGTACGCGATTCGCACAGAGCCCTCGATACTGCAGCGATACTTCACGGCGTGGCCAGCGTCGTACGTCACGGTGTCCGACCTGGATTCTTCGAGGTATCCAGCAGTGACCAGAAACTCGTAGCCATAGCCATCAGTGTCGGTTCTCTGGGGCGTCGCGTCCAACAGTCTCGGATAGCTCCCAGATTCAGTCATTATTTTGATGTCCTATGACCACCGTTACTTCACTTTCTCCGGACGCACTGGATCCTTTCACCGACATTTGAATAATGGTTTGCCATTTTGGTGAGTCTCTGAACTCAGTAGTAGGGTTGGACAGCCCTCGGTCGAATGTGGGATCCGAACGTCCGAGGGTGGTGAGATTATCACGGTTGAAAACCCGGACTATGCCCTTTTTATCCACGAGACGAATTGTCTCTCGATGCGCTCATCGAAGCGGTCGCTCCTCCCGTCTGTCGTCCGACGGAGTTATGCGGCCAGACTCGGGGTCGCGCTGGCGTTTGCGGTGGTGGTGATCGTCGTCTTCGGCGGGGTCATCAGCGCCCAGACGAGCGCCCAACTAGAGGACGACGTCGAGGAAGACCTGACAGTACAGTCTCAAACAGAGGCACAGCAACTCGACACGTGGATACGTTCAATAGAGAGCGACGTTCGGACGACGTCACGATTGCCCGTGTTCGCGAGTGGTGACACCGCTCAGGTGAAAGCAGAGCTTGACGCGATGATCGACGGCGGTGGGGTTCCACAGGATGTCGTGGAAGTTCACTACCTCGACACGGAGTCGATGGAGTTTCTGAGTAGTTCGGCCGACGAGATGATCGGTGTCAATCCCCGCGAGCAAGGCGCGCCGTTCGCCCAGGAACCGCCGAACTTCGACGGGCCGGGTGACGTGATGGTGACCGAACCCTTCCGGGTTCCGATCGTCGATCACCCGATCGTTGCCGTGATCTCGCCTGTCGAGGGGGCCGACGATCGGGCGCTCGTGTACATGATCGACATTTCGGAGCACGCCGAACGGATTAGCGGTGGTGATGGGGACACCTGGACAGTCGTCGTCGACGACCAAGGTCAGTTCGTCGCCCACCCTAACGAGAGCAAACTCCTTTCGACGCACGGTGATGGTAGCGTCGGTGACTCGCTGGCGCCGGGTGCGAGTCGATTCATGGAGGACGGCGAAACGCTCATGGGCATGACCCGGATGGACAGCACCAGCTGGACGGTGATGACACACTCCTCGGCGGAAGATGCCTACGCACTGGCCGGCCAGATTAACGCCGACCTGGTTGCGTTGATCCTCCTGGCGGTGATCAATCTCGGGTTGATCGGCGTCACGATCGGTTCCAACACCGTCACCTCGTTGCGCCGGCTGACCGATCGAGCGGAGACGATGGCCGACGGCGACCTGGAAGTCGATCTGCGGTCGAACCGCGAGGACGAGATTGGGTCGCTCTATCAGTCGTTTGCGGACATGCGCGACTCCTTGCGGACGAATATCGCCGAGGCCGAAAGCGCGAGAGAAAACGCAGAGGAGGCACGCGAGAGCGCCGAACAGGCACGCCGCGAGGCCGAGAGCGAACGTGCGGAGATGGAAGCGATGACTTCCCACCTGACCTCCAAAGCCGGTGAGTACGAGAGGGTCCTCAATCGGGCGGCAGAGGGCGATCTGACCGAGCGAGTCGATCCCCAGAGTGAGAGCGACGCGATGGAGCGTGTCGGCGAGGGGATCAACGCGACCCTCGATTCCCTGGAGTCGATCGTCGCCGACGTCGAATCGTTCTCGGCGGCTGTCCTCGACGCGAGCGACCGGGTCGAGTCGAACGCGACCGAAGTCGACCGCGCGAGCCAGCAAGTGACCGCATCGATCGACGAGATTCTCGACGGGGCGCGTGAACAGAGCGAACGGCTGCACGACGCCTCCGGGGAGATGGAGAACCTCTCGGCGACCGCAGAGGAGGTCGCCTCGTCTGCCCAGGAAGTCGCCGAGACGTCCCAGGCAGCAGCATCGGCGGGCGAGACGGGACGTGAGGCTGCGCAGGAGGCCATCGAGGAGATGAACGCGATCGAGACCGAGACTGAGGCGATGGTCGCGGAGATCAACGCGCTGGACGACGACCTCGACGAGATCACCGACATCATCAAGGTGATCACCGACATCGTTGAGCAGACGAACATGCTGGCGCTGAACGCCTCGATCGAGGCCGCACACGCCGATGGGCAGGGCGACGGCTTCGCGGTCGTCGCCGACGAGATCAAGAGTCTCGCGGAGGAGACCAAAGACGCCGCTGGCGACATCGAACGGCGGATCGAACGAATCCAGTCGCAGGCGGGCGA
>JGI12575J12848_1000974_pt1 | contig 14196 bp, 12 predicted proteins | sample A23P1SouthBayCA_2_FD_12848 | JGI IMG/M metagenome (IMG submission 12848) | reverse complement strand
AGAAACTCCGCGAGACGCTACCCGAAGCCGAAGACGCCGCCGAGACGGCGGGCGTCGACCCCGAAACCGTCGACCACCTCTGTGAGGCTCTCGCGGACCCGACGCTTCTGTACTGGGGGATGGGCATCAACCAACACGTCCAGGGCACCGACACGGCCGCGGCGCTCATCGATTTGTGTCTCGCCTCCGGCAACATGGGTCCGGGGATGGGCCCCTTCTCGCTGACCGGACAGGCCAACTCGATGGGAACCCGCATCTGTTCCTCGAAGGGGACCTGGCCCGGCCATCGCGACTTCGACGACCCTGCCGCCCGACGGGACGTGGCGAGCGCATGGGAGGTGCCACCCGAACGCCTGCCCGACGACCCCGGCCCCGGCCCCGTCGGAACCTTGGAGGCCGTCGGCGAGGACGTCGAAGCCATCTACGCCGTCGCCACGAACCCCGCCGCCGGGATGCCCGACGCGACGGCCGCCCGCGAAGCCCTCGAAGACGCGTTCCTCGTCGTACAGGACGCCTTCCACACCGAGACGACCGAACTCGCCGACGTGGTGTTTCCCGCCGCGACGTGGGGCGAAAGCGAGGGAACGACGACGAACATGGAGCGGACCGTCTCGCGGGTCCGCCAGGTTACCGACCCGCCATCGGGCGTTCGGACGGACCTCGATATCATCGCGACCATCGGCAACGCGCTCGAAGACGGGCTCTTCCCGTCGAGCGACCCGGCGGCCGTCTTCGATGAGTTCGCCGCGCTCACGCGTGGGACGCTCGCGGACTGCTCGGGCATCAGTTACGAACGGCTCGACGCCGAGCATGCGGTTCGGTGGCCGGCGCCGAACGCGACATCGCGCGGGGGGTATCGCTACTACGACCCCCAGGCCCGGAGCCTCGCCGGCGAGTGGTCGTTTCCGACACCCTCCCGGAAGGCGCGGTTCTCGACGGCGACGTTCGAGGGCGTCGCCGAACCCGTCTCCGAAGAGTACCCGCTGACGCTGACGACGGCCCGCCAACAGGACGGCTACAACACGGGTATCCGCTCGCGGTCGGTCGACCCCGAGACGGTGACGGTGCGGGCCCACCCCGAGAGCGCACCCGTCGACGACGGCGAAGCGGTCGACATCGAATCACCCCGCGGTGTCGTCACCGCAGTCGTCGCCCGCGACGAGGCGGTCCCCGAAGGGATGGCGTGGCTCCCGATTCACCATCCCGCGACGAACGAACTCACGACGCGCGAACGTGACCCGACCGGCGAACCGAACTTCAAACAGTGTGCGGTTCGTCTCACTCCGGTCGAGACACGAGAAGAGGCCATCGAGCGGGAGGTGGTGAGCGCCGATGATTGAGGTCGGGACGCTCCTGCTCGCCGGCGGCCGCTCGCGGCGGTATCCGCCCGGTGACAAGGCGCTGGCCGATGTCGGCGGCGAACCGATGTGCCGTCGGGCGGCCGAGGGATTACCCGGCGAGGAACTGGTCGTCAACTGTCGGAACGACCAGCGGGCGGCGCTGGCCGAGGCCTTCGGCGGACTGTCCCTGCGATTCGCCGTCGACCCGATTCCCGACCGCGGGCCCTTAGCGGGACTGCTGACCGGCCTCCGCGTGAGCGCCGCCGACCGCGTCGTCGCCGTCGCCTGCGACATGCCGATGTTCGACCGCCGGACTGCCGAGCGTCTGCTGGCGGCGCTGGACGGCGCCGAGGCCGCCGTCGTCGACACCGACGACACGACCCAGCCGTTGGGAGCAGCCTACCGCGTCGACGCTGCCCGACAGGCCTGTGAGACGACGCTTGCCTGTGGGTCTCGCCGTCTCGTCGACGCCCTCGGTCGACTCGACGTGACCGCCGTCGACGCCGACGCCCGCGCGATACGCAACTGCAACGACCCGACCGAGGTGACTGCTGCCGACGACACCCTCCGCGGACGAACGGCTGTTCAATAACTCCGGACAGAAGCCGCCGTTTGAAGCGATTATATTCTACATATTCCCTGTCATACGCCACGAACGGGTTCCTGTACCCTAGTTATCTGAACGCTCGTCAACGCTCATCGTTATGAGCGAAAGGACGGTACGGCCGGACGTAATGAACGGCATATTCGGACAGGAATTCTCGGTATTGGTAGACGAGTGGTCATCGTCTAACGGAGGCGAGTGACGCATGCACAGCAAAGAGGAGTACAAGAGCGACTGCTACGGCGACGAGGTTCGCGAGAAGATTCTGGAGTTCGCGGCGACTGGCTTCGAGTCGATTCCCGACGAGGAGAAGGCGGCGTGGTTCTCCCGGTTCAAGTTCTGGGGGCTGTTCCACCAACGCGACGGCCAGGAGAGCTACTTCATGATGCGGTTGACGAACGCAAACGGCGTCCTCGAACCCGGGCAACTCCGTGCCATCGCCGAAGTCGCCCGCGACTACGCCACCGGGCCGGTCGAAAATCCCGAGTTCGGCAACGGCTACATCGATTTGACGACCCGACAGTCCATCCAACTGCACTGGCTGAAACTGGACGACGTACCGGAAATCTGGGAGAAACTCGAATCCGTCGGCGTCACGTCTAGATCGGCCGGCGGCGATACGATGCGGAACATCACCGGCTGTCCGCTGGCCGGGAAAGGCGAGGAGTACGTCGAGACGCAACCACTGCTCGACCGCTTTCAGGAGGAGTTGCGCGGCGACGACGAACTGGCGAACATGCCCCGGAAGTTCAACATCTCGGCGACGGGATGTCACGAGGGGTGTGCCCAGGATTCCATCAACGACATCGGCCTAGAGCCCGCCGAGAAGGACGGCGAACGCGGCTTCAACGTCCGCGTCGGCGGCGGTCTGGGTGGCCGTCAGCCCCGCCGCGCTCGCGCTCTCGATATCTTCGTCAGCGACGACGAGGAAGCCTACGAGGTTGTCCGTGCGTTCGTCGAGTTGTACTTCGAGGAAGGCAACCGCCAGAACCGCAACAAGAACCGCGCGCGGTTCTTCGTCGACGAACACGGCACCGACTGGATTCGGGACCGACTCGAAGAGCGCGTCGGCCCGCTGGAGTCCGCGGGCGATGACTTCCGCGAGAAGTACACCTACAACGCCGGCCTGCCGGCCGATGCCGGTCGTGCCGACCACGTCGGCGTCGGCGAGCAAGCCGACGGCAACAAGTACGTCGGCCTCTCTGTGGCCGTCGGGCGGCTGTCGGCACAGGACGCAATCGAGTTGGCGGACCTCGCCTTCGAGTACGGCTCCGGGGAGATACGGCTCACCCGTCGACAGAACCCACTCATCGTCGACGTGCCCGAGGGAAAACTCCATGCCCTGTTGGAGGAGCCGCTACTCGACAAACACGCACCCGAACCGAACCCCTTCCAGCGCGGCGCCATCGCCTGTACCGGAACCGAGTTCTGTTCGCTTGCGCTGACCGAGACGAAAGCGCGGATGGCCCGAACCCTGCGGTGGCTGCGTGACAACGTCGAATTACCCGACGACGTCGAGCACATCCACATGCACTTCTCGGGCTGTACGGCCGACTGTGGGCAGGCGATGACCGCCGACATCGGCCTGCAGGGCATGCGCGCCCGCAAGGACGGCGAGATGGTCGAAGCCGTCGACATCGGCGTCGGCGGCGGCATCGGCGAGGAACCGACCTTCGTCGAGTGGGTCAACCAACGCGTTCCCGCCGACGAGATGCCGGGCGCAATCAAGAACCTCGTCGAGGCCTTCGCCGCCCACCGCGAGGAGGGCCAGTCGTTCCGCCAGTGGGTCGACCAGATGGGAACCGAGCCTATCGTGGAGTTCTGTGAGGGCGAGGAGACCGACTACGTCGACCCCTGTCTGTACGACGCCAAGCAGTCGTGGTACCCGTTCGGCGAGGAGGAAGAGGCTCCGACACCGACCGCGGAGGCGGCATCCGATGACTGAGAGAGCGCGCCGTGAACGAGACGACCACGAACCGCGGGGGACCGCAGCGTCGTTCGACGCCGCACCCGAACTGTTCGACGGCGACGACTGACGGTCGGACGTCTTTTTTGCTGTGAGTTCCCAGACGGCGAACGGGACGCTATCGACGAATCGACGATAGAGACCGGTGTCGAACCCGAACGACTCGGGGTACTGGAATTAGCGGCTGGAAAAAGCGTCGCGTGAAACCGAAACGCGGTCGCCCCGACGGCGCTCAGTCCTCCAAGGCGGGCGGGTCACCCTCGCGGACGACCGACCGGACCGAGCAGGTGTCGACGGTCCGAACGTCGGGGTCGTCGTGCAGGTCGTGCAGTTGGGCGGCCAGCGCCGCGTCGTCTTCGAACTTCCCGACGGCGAAGACTGTGTAGGGACCGCTCATCTGATAGACGGTGACGAACTCGGGGCGTTCCCGGAGCCGTGCCGTCACGTCGTCTATCGCATCGAGGTCGACCGCCAGTCGGACGATGGCCGTCTCGTAGCCGAGGCGGTCGTAGTCGACGCGGGCGGTGTAGCCCGCGATGACGCCGTCGTCTTCGAGCGCCCGAAGGCGTTTCTGCACCGTCGTCGCGACCGCGTCGGTGGCTTCCGCGACCGACGGCACGTCGGCGCGGCCGTCCCGAAAGAGGGCGGCGACAATCTGCCTGTCGAGCGACTCGGTCACGTCAGACCGCGCTCGTTCCGACCTCACCGGTACGAATCTGGTAGGCGTTCTCGACAGGCAGGATGAACACCTTGCCGTCGCCCGGTTCGCCCGTCTTCGCGGAGTCACGGATTGCCTCGGCAACATCCTCGGCAGGGATATCCGCGACGACGCACTCGATTTTCACCTTCTGGTGGAGGTCGACGCTGTACTCCTCACCGCGCCACTGGCCCTTCTTTGCGGGCTGGGAGCCGCGGCCGGAGACGTTCGTGACCGTCAGCGAGGGCGCGCCGATTTCGGCGAGACCCTGCTTGACATCCGAGAGCTTGTCGGGGCGGATGAAGCCCATGACCATCCTGATGCCGCCGTCGTTGGCGACGCCGCCGTCGGGGCGAACGATGCCGTCCTTCTCGACCATTCCGCCGTCGGTGGCCAGCGAGTCACGACCACCGAACTCGGGGTAGGTGTCGACGCCGTGTTCGGCGACGTCGAGCCCTTCGCGCTCGTGGTCGGGAGTGACCCGGGCCTGTCCGAGTGCCTTGAACGCGCCGAAGACGATGGCGGTCGCGGCGACCGTCCACACCGTGATGGCGACGACGCCGACGAGCTGTGCGAGGAACGCCTGTGCGATGCTGTCGACGACGCCCGGGGCGGCGACGAACGGGAACAACAGCGTCCCGAGGACGCCCGCGGAGCCGTGGACGGGGAAGACCGCACACACGTCGTCGATTTTGAGCGTGCGTTCGACGAACTCGAAGACGATGGGGAGCTGGGCACCGGCCAGCAGACCGACGACCAGCGCGCCCCACCACGCGGCGACGTTCGGAATCGCGGTGATGCCGACGAGACCGGCCAGCAGGCCGTTTGCGACGTACAGCGTGTCGACTTTCCCGGTCTTCAGCACCGAGACCGAACCCGCACCGACCGCACCCATCGCCATCGCGAGCGTCGTCGTCAGCGCGACGCGACCGAGCACGTCGCCGTTGAACACCATCTCACCGGCGGCGTTTTCGACGAAGATGGACGCCGTGCCGACGTTGAAGCCGTACCAGCCGAAACACAGGAGCAGCGTCCCGAGCACCGCGAAGGTCATCGAGTGACCCGGGATGACGTTGACGCTACCGTCCTCGTTGTAGCGGTCCATGCGCGGGCCGAGCACCCAGGCAGCCGTGAGCCCGGCGATGCCGCCCATGCCGTGGACAATCATCCCACCGGCGAAGTCCTGGAAGCCGGTACCGAGGTACTGGCTAACGTAGGCACCGCTCCAGGTGATACCGGTGACGACGGGGTAGATGACCGCCGCCAGCAGAATCGTGTAGCCGACGTACGCACGGAGTTTCGCGCGGCCAGCGACGGCCCCGGAGACGATGGTCGCCGCGGTCATCGCGAACACCGCACCGTAGAGCCAGCCGTCGGCCCACGAGGCGGGGTCGTTGCCGGCGACCCAGCTGAACCCGCCGCCACCGACGAGACTACTCACGCCCGCACCGACGAGGAAGAACACGACGACGCCGACACTCCAGGTGAGCATGTTCTTCGTCAGCTGGTTGGCGACGTTCTTCGAACGTACCTGTCCGGCCTCCAGCATCGCGAAGCCCGCGTGCATGAAGAAGATGAGGAACGTCACCACCAGTATCCAGGTGTAGTTGAGCGCACCAGCGACGCCAGCCGGGTCGAGCTGCATCGCGAATCCGTCTAGCATGCTTTGACCTCCGTACTACTTCCGTAGTTCTGTGAAAGTTCGTCCATGTTTCCTCTGATTTGCACCATGTTTGTCTTCCAACTCACGGGAGAACCTCATGGAACAGCCCTACATAAATCCTGCAGTTGAAATTGAAAAGTTCTGTATGACCTTAGTGGACGGTCGTCAGCAATGGGGTAGGATAATATCTGTATAAGGTCGTCTCGCGTCAAGAGTTCAGGGAAGAATATTCTCGTTTTCTGGACGAACGTCAATCGCAACACTTGCCAATTGGCCGTATTTCACTCTTCTCGCGGGAGCGCGCGCCGGCCGAACGGGCGTTACGAGGAGCCCAGTAGCACCCGGGTGAAGCCGACGGCTAATCCCAGCGGAATAGCTGCCACCCCGACGGCCGCAAAGAGCAGCGCCGCCTCCCGAAGGTACGCCCGATACCACGGACACAGCAGCGCCCGCCCCGAAGCGGTGTACGCCTCACAAGCGGGACCGTCCGGCGTTCGGAGCGCAGCCGCAACGAGAACGACCGCAGCGAGAGCGACCACGAGGAGACTCCCGGCCCATCCCCACCCCAGCGACCGTCCGACGACTCGGACGACTCCTCACGTGCGTCCATGGGCCGTACAGTAGTCGGACAACAAAAGGCCTCGGGGCGTTTCAGAGGCGCTCGGCGATATCCTCGGCGAAGTACGTCAGGATGAGGTCCGCTCCGGCCCGCTTTATCGACAGCAGTGATTCGTAGGCGACTTCCTCCAGAGAGAGCCACCCCTTCTCGCTTGCAGCGTGCAACATCGCGTACTCCCCGGAGACGTTGTACGCCGCCACCGGGTGGTCGAACTCCCGGCGGATGTCGGCGACGATGTCGAGATACGGCAGCGCCGGCTTGACCATCAACACGTCGGCGCCCTGTTCGACGTCGAGTCGGACCTCCCGCATCGCCTCGCGGGCGTTCGCCGGGTCCATCTGGTAGTGTCTGCGGTCGCCGAAGGCAGGGGCGCCGTCGGCGGCGTCCCGGAACGGGCCGTAGAACGCCGACTCGTACTTCGCGGCGTAGCTCATCACCGGCAGGTTCTCGTGGCCCGCCACGTCGAGGGCCTCACGAATGGCACCGACCATCCCGTCTATCATCCCCGATGGCGCGACCATGTCCGCGCCCGCGTCCGCATGCGAGACGGCGATGCGTTGGAGTAACTCCAGGGTCTCGTCGTTTTCGACCGTCAAACACGGCTCCTCGGCCGCCCCGTCTTCGAGGATGCCGCAGTGGCCGTGGTCGGTGTACTCACACAGACACACGTCGGTGATGACGTAGCAGTCCGTCTCCTCGGTGATTCGTCGAACCGCCCGCTGGACGACGCCGTCGTCGGCCCACGCTCGCGAGCCCTCGCTGTCCTTCGATTCGGGGATGCCGAACACCATCACCGCATCGACGCCCGTCTCCTGTATCTCCCGGACGCGGGCGACGCTCTCGGAGACGGGCACCCGCTCGTGGCCGGGCATCGACTCGATTTCGACGCGCTCGTCGGTCGTCGCGTCGACGAACACCGGGGCGATGAGGTCCGTCGGCCGTACGTCCGTCTCGCCGACGAGCGGGCGGATGCCGTCGGTTCGGAGCCGTCTCGGCCGGTCCGTGAGGTTCATACCCGACGTTCCGAACCGGGCCATCAAAGGCCCGTCGCTCCCGAAGCGACGACACAACGCCTATATATCGCCTGTACCGACGAAGGAACATGTCGCTCGGCAGACCAACCGCTGTCGACCGCGTTCGAAGCTTTCTCGAACGCTACGCAGTCCACCTCGCCGGCGGATTGACACTCGTCTGTGCGGCCGCCGGGGTGTATCTCCTCGTCTTCGCGGACCCGGAAGTCGCCGCCCGACTGCTCGAAAACTACGGCCTGGCGGCGCTGTTTTTCATTCTCGTGTTGGAGGGTGCGATGCTTCTGTACTTCGCGCCGAGCGAGGCACTTGTCCCCGCCGGTATCGCGCTTCTGACGGCCGGTGCCGACGACTACCTCGGCATCGCGACGGTCATCGGCGTCGCCGTCGTCGGCGCGACCATCGGTCAGTTCGTCCTGTTCACCGTCGCCAAACGTGCCGGCCGGGAGTACCTGCTCGAACAGTCGTGGTTCCGTATCAGCGAGTCGTCGCTGGCCCGCTTCGACGGCTGGTTCGACCGCTGGGGGCCGCTGGCGGTCCCGATTTCCAACGCGCTGTTGTTTACGCGGGGGATGTTGACGGTGCCGGCCGGCGTCGCGGATATGGGTGACCGGCGGTTCATCGCGCTGTCGGCACTCGGGACGCTGTTGTTCCAGTCGTGGCTTGCCGGGCTGTTCCTGTTTCTCGGGGTTCGACTCGGCGTGCTGTGAGTGTCGGCCAAACCAGGAATCGGAGACGCGGGCGCGAGGCTGAAGGGGCGTGAAAACGGGAGTTGGTTCGGCCGCTATCGCTCCTCGAGCGACGGCACCGAGCGGTCGTCGGGGCCGACGTAGCGGGCGCGCGGTCGGATGAGGCGGTTGTCCTCGTACTGTTCGAGGACGTGGGCAATCCAGCCGCCGACGCGGCTCATCGCGAAGATTGGCGTGTAGATGTCGACCGGGATACCCATCTGGTAGTACGTCGAGGCGGAGTAGAAGTCGACGTTCGGGGCCAGCCCCTTCTCGTCGGTGAGGAAGTCCTCGACGGCGACGGAGTAGTCGTACCACTTCATGTCGCCGGCCTCGCCGAGCGCCTTGGACTTCTTCGAGAGAATCTTCGCACGGGGGTCCTTGACGTTGTAGACGCGGTGGCCGAACCCGGGAACGCGTCGACCCTCCTCGATTGCGTCTTGGACCCACTGGAGGGGGTCCTTGCCGGAGGCGTCGACCTCCTTGAGCATCTCCATGACGTCCTGGTTGGCGCCGCCGTGGAGGCTCCCCGAGAGGGTGCCGACCGCGGAGGTAATCGCCGAGTGGAGGTCGGCGAGCGTCGACGCCGTCACCGTCGCCGAGAACGTCGAGGCGTTCAGGCCGTGGTCGGCGTGCAGCACCAGCGCCATATCGAAGGTGTCGGCGAGCACGTCGTCGGGTTCCTCCCCGTTGAGCATGTAGAGGAAGTTCGCCGCGTGGTCTAGGTCTTCCCGTGGGTCGACGGGGTCGTCGCCGTCACGGATGCGGGCGAACGCCGCCAGCGCGGTCGGAATCTTGGCGGTGATGCGGCGGCCCTTCCGGAGGTTCGCGGCCTCGTCGGTCGGGTCGGCGTCGGCGTCGGGGTCGTACGCCGACAGCTCCGAGACGATAGTGCGGAGTGCGGCCATCGGTTCCTCGTCGGCTTCGGCGAGGTCGCGAACGAGCCGCTGGACGCCGTCGTCGATGTGGCGCTCCTCGGCCATCGCCGCCTTGAACTCCGAGAGTTCATCGCGGTTCGGCAGTTCGCCGTGCCACAGCATGTAGACGACCTCCTCGAAGCTCGCATTCTCGGCGAGGTCGTCGATTGTGTAGCCACGATAGACGAGTTTGCCCTCGTCGCCGTCGATGTAACTCAACGACGATTCGGCGACCAGGACACCCTCCAGCCCTTTCTTGAGCTCCTCGGTCATACGCTACCGGTTTCCATGCCCGGGAGAAAAGGGTTACCGTTCACGGCAGGCGTGTGAGTGCTTATTCGTCCGGAAACCCGCCGCTTTCTTCGGCCATCTTTCTACGCCCGACGGTGGCGACGGCACCGCCGACTGCGCCGACCGCTCCGAGTATGACGGGCAGGTACAGCGCAGTCGAACGTACCGCCGATGGCTGGCCGGTCGCCGCAGCGACGACGACGAGCGTACTCATCGCTGCGGCGACGCCGGCGAAGAAGCCGTGTGACGGCGCGGCGCCTCGAAGCCCGAGGGCGACGCCGACCAGTAGCCCACCGACCACGACCACGCCCGCGTACGCCGGCGCGACGAGACTCGAATCGAGAGCAACGGTCGCCGCGACGAGTCGGTCGGGCGTGCCGAGACACGCCCCGCCGGCGGGACAGCCGACCGCCGGGAGGGCGACGACGGCGGTGTAGGCGGCCGCACCGATGGCCGCATCGAGCGGCCGCCACGCGTGGTCCAGCGACAGCGCCGCGACGAGTTTTATTCCGAGACCGCCGACGAACAGGACGACGAACCCGCCGGTCAGCAACGCGACGGTGAGTCGGAAGGCGTCGCTCGGAACGTTGACGGCCAGCGTCGCGACGACGGGGACGACGACCCACCCGAGCAACCCGAGGAGGGCCGCAACCGTCGTCGGCGAGCGGCCGCCCGGTTCGATGCCGTTGACCGAGAGCGTCCGCCGGTAGGCCGCCCGGCCGACGAGGACGACGGCGACGAGACAGACGACCGCGAAGGCGAGCACGAACGAAAGCGACGCCCAGTACAGCAGCGACTCGTCGGTGCCGGGGAGGTAGGCGAACAGCAAAAACACGAGGGCCGCAAAGCCAATGCCGGCGACGGCGGCGGTGCGGACGTGACGACGGACCTCCAGTTCGGCGACGAGGGCGGCGACGCCGGGACGGTCGGGTCGGTCGGCGGAGTCGGCGGACACACCCGAACTAGCGTGGGGAGCCACATAAGCCGTACAGGTTTGGCGTGGCGACTTTTCGGATAGACGGAAAACCCGGCGGGTATCAGTAAGCCTAAGAACGAACGGGTGAGGAGTGATAATAATGACTACCCTCGGTACGGCGAACGCCGCTCCCGGAGAGATGGATACGGGGCGGCTGTCGGTCGGCGAGGCGCGTGACGGCTCCGAGGTGGGCCTCCCGGTCGCGGTCGTAAACGGCGCTCGCGACGGGAAGACGCTCTACGTGCAGGCCGTCTCCGACGGCGACGAACTCAACGGGCTTGGCGTCCTGCAGCGACTCGTTCCACAACTCGACCCGGCCGACATCGCCGGCGAGATACGTATCGTCGGCATCGTCAACCACTACGGATTTCAAGTCGCCGAACACCGCAATCCCATCGACGACACGAAACTCAACCGCACCTACCCCGGCGACGCCACCGGCACCTCCTCGGAGCGAATCGCCGCGGCGACCTTCGAGGCCGCGAGCGACGCCGACCTCATCCTCGACCTCCATCAGGGGTCGACCTCCCGGATGCTCAACGAGACGCGCGTCCGCTGTGGCTCCCGTCACCGCCTGCACCGGGACTGTCTCGAACTCGCGAAGGTGTTCGACTGCGGCTACATCTTAGACCAGAAGGGTCCCGACGGACAGCTGGCGCGTGCGGCCCCCGACGAAGGGATTCCCACGATAGACCCCGAACTCGGCGGCGCGGTCGGCTGGGACGACGAATCCATTCGGAAGGGCGTCAAGGGCGTCTTCAACGTCCTGCATCACTACGGCTTCCTCGATGGAAGTGTCGAATCACGACCGCAGACGCGGGCCACCGGCTTCGAACAGTACGGCTCCCCCGCCGGCGGCCTCACGAAGTTCGCCGTCGACCTCGGCGACGAGGTCTCCCGCGGCGACACGCTGTTCGAGGTTACCGACCCCTTCGGAGCCGTCAAGGCCGAGGTGACCGCCGATTCGGAGGGTATCTTCTGGCGGCGACGGCGACTCCCGCAGGTCGCCACCGGCGAGTACGTCTGCTCGGTCGGTACCGACATCGACCAGTTCTGAGTCCGGGTGGGACGCCGTTTGCGCTGCTCTTCTGCCCACTCCCACCGAAACCGACACGGCGACCGCGGCCGACCGTCCGATATGAACCTTCGCTGTCCAGCGTGTAGCGAGAACTACGCCGACCGCTGGCGCTGTCGGTGTGGGGCGCCGCTGGAGTTCGCCGACCAGCCGCTGCCGCCGACCGGAACGCCCGAAGACGCCGCCATCGACCCACGGGATGGGCTGTGGGCCTTCGAGGACTTCCTGCCAGTGGGCGCCGACTCGACTGACCGCGTGACGTTGGGTGAGGGGTACACCCCGATGGTCGACGCCCCGGAGTGGGACGCGACGTTCAAACTGGAGTACGTCTTCCCCACCGGATCGTTCAAGGACCGCGGGGCGACGGCGACGCTCACGCGCGCAAAGGAGGTCGGCGCCGACCGCATCGTCGAGGACTCCTCGGGCAACGCCGGTGCGGCCATCGCCACCTACGCCGCCCGCGCCGGCATCGACGCCGAAATCTACGTGCCCGCGGGCGTCAAGGAGTCGAAGGTGAAAGCGATTCGCCGCGCCGGCGCCGACGTGGTTCGCGTCGAGGGGAGCCGCGAGGACGTGACCGACGCCTGCATCGACGCCGTCACCGACGGCGAGGCGTGGTACGCCAGCCACGCGTGGAACCCGGCCTTCTTCGCCGGCACGGCGACGATGGCCTACGAAATCGCCCACCATCGCGATTGGTCGGTTCCCGACGCCGTCGTGATGCCACTCGGTCACGGCACGATGTTCCTCGGCGCCTACCGCGGCTTCCGGGCGCTCAGAGAGGCCGGGTGGACCGACCGGGTGCCGAAACTCCTCGGCGCACAAGCCGCCGGATACGCTCCCATCGCCGCCGAACTCCACGGAGAAAGCGCTGTGGTCGGGAACAACACCGTCGCCGACGGGATTCAGATTCGACAGCCGGTTCAGAAGGATTCCATCCTCGATGCCATCGAGGCGACCGACGGCGACGTGATTGCACTGTCGAAGGAAGCCGTCGCCTCGGAACTGAAGCGCCTCCACTCGGCCGGATTCTACACAGAACCGACGTGTGCGGTCGCACCTGCCGCAGTGGAGGTGTACCGAAATCGGGGCGTCATCGAGTCGGACGACGACGTGGTCGTTCCACTCTCGGGCAGCGGCCTGAAGGGGTAGTTAGAACCCGAGCGTGCGCTTGATGCGGCCGAAGAGGCCGCTTCGTTCGTCGGCGCTCGGTTCCGATTCGGTCGGTCCGTCGGGACTATCGGCCTCGACGGAAGTCCCGCCAGCGCGTTCGCAGTAGGGACACGCCTCGACATCGTCGTAGTGGGGGAGTCCACACGCCGGACAGGTCGTCCGCGTTCGTTGGGTCGTCTCCGAAACCTCGAAGACAAAGCCACCAGCGTCGGCGTCGGTATCGGCGGCCGACTCTTCGGTGCCGCAGTACGGACAGGCCCCCGAATCAGCGTAGAACGGCAACTCACACGTTTCACAAACGGTTCGACGCCGGCCCGCTGAACGACTCGCCATACCGGGACATGTCGGCGTGTGCTAATAAATAGTGAGGAACGTTCACACGAGACACACTACGATTCCGGATGCGTCGGCGCGTCAAACCCACCTCGAACGAGAGGTTTGGCGATGTGTCGTCGTGCTCGCGGCGGGACCTCGTACCACCCGACAGATAGTTCGCGGTCGAGTTGGCGCTTGACCTTCCCATCGGCGACCGTCCCGCAGTCCCGACACCGATACCCTTGTCCCCGGCCCGCGGACTCCATCGACCGGTCACACGACGAACACGTCGGCGTCACGAGTTCCGTGCGGTCGAGGTCCCGAACCGCGAACTTCTCCAGTTTCAGGGTCCCGTCTTTCAGTTCCCCACAGACAGTGAGTTCGTCGCCGGGGCGGAGCGCCCGGACGTGCTCGCGGAACCGCTTGGTCGGTTCGAAGGCCGCACAGCGAAGTTCCGCCTCGCCGTCGCCGACCCGGAAGAAGACGTGGCCGCCCCGCCGCGTCTCGGGAGCTGTCCGGACCGTCGCGTCGAGTCGATAGGAACGACCCTCGCGTGCAGTCGAAACGGCCCCCTCTCGGAGGTGGCCGTCGGTCCCCTGATTCGTCACGAACGTCCGTTCGCGGTCGACCGATTCACTCCGGATTCGGTCGGCGACCGCACGGCAGGCCGCCGCATCGTCACCTCGGATGCCGTACAGAACCGGCCCCGGCGTCCGGGGGACACAGACGACCTCGCCGCTTTCCCGGTCGACAGTGTCCCACACCGTTGGGTAGTACTCGTCTGCGGCCTCGAAGACGGACTCG
>JGI12575J12848_1000972_pt1 | contig 14214 bp, 20 predicted proteins | sample A23P1SouthBayCA_2_FD_12848 | JGI IMG/M metagenome (IMG submission 12848) | reverse complement strand
CCGACGACGATGCCGAGCACCGCACGATAGCCCGCGTTCCCCGAAAGCGAGCCGAGCGAGCCGTTCTGTATCAGAACGTACCCTGCAGCGATGAGGCCGCCACCGACGCCGGCGACGACAAGCAATGTACCGAGAAACCTCGTTCCGTATCGATAGACGTCGGTCAGACCTACTGCAGACATAGTCGCATAATTGATAACAGAGGACAAATATGTTACGACGGGTGAAGAAGTGATATTTAATTTACTTGTTCGAGAACAGTGACCAACGATGTCGTGATTTCGGCCGGTTTCGGCCCATTTCAGCCCGAATAGCGTTCGGAGGCAGACGACCAGTATCGACTGGTATCACAGGTCCTGTCAGTCGCCGTCATCACCATCGATAGTGGTTCCCGGACTCTCACCGGCGAGAAACGCGGGGAGCGCGTCGGGGCCGAACACGACGGCGGGAGCCGAGAGTGCGAGCAAGGCGCGGACCTTGCCCGTCATCCCGCCCGACACGTCCGTCGCGTCGCTCCCGCCCAGTGCCGATTCTACGGCCTCGAACTGCCGCGATACGGTCGATGACAGTCCCGTCCTCGTCGAGGACGCCGGGGACGGTCGAGCAGACGCCGACGCGGTCCGCGTCGACGGCGGGCGCGAGTTCGACGACCAGTTCGTCGCCGCTCAGGACCGTCGCGCCCGCGCCGGCGTGTGCGACGAGGTCGCCGTGGAGGACCGGGACGAACCCTTCCGCAAGCAGCGTCGTGACCTGCGCCGTCGGCAGCGAGAGAGTGCCATCGACATCGCGGGCGGCCGCCGAGAACGGGTGGACCGGGACAGCCGGGACTCCCTGCGCAGTGAGTTCATCAACGACGGCGGCGTTGAGCCGACACATCGCGCCGTGGATGGCCTGTACGCCGTCCACGTCGTGGGTCCCCTCGGTCGTGCTGACACCGTAATCGGCGGCGTGGTGGTGGCCGAAGCTCCCGCCGCCGTGAACGACGACGATATCCTCACCGACCGCCGATTCAGCGATGGCCGACACCGCGGCCGACAGGGCGGCCTGGTCGACCGTCTCGGGTTCGTCTTTCTCGGTGATGACGCTCCCGCCGAGTTTGAGGACGACCGTCATTCCCGCCGGACCCCGTCGGTGTCCAGTTCGGCCCGGAAGACGTCCTCGCACCCCGGCGTGTACTTCAACGCCGTGAGCGCGTCGTCCGTCTCGTCCAGGGCGACGATACAGCCGCCGCCACCGGCCCCGGTGAGTTTCGCGCCGTGGGCGTCGGCGTCGCGGGCCGCCCACACCATCGAGTCCAGCGACCGCGAGGAGACGCCCAGCGCCGAGAGCAGTCCGTGGTTGAAATCCATCAGCTCTCCCAGCGTCTCGTAGTCGCCTGTACCGAGCACCGCCTCGCCTTCGCGGACGACATCACCGATTGCTGTGACGGTGTCGGCGGCGAAGTCGTACTCCTCACGGAGGTCCCGGACGCCGGCGACCAGCGCCCCGGTATCACCGGCCCCGCCGTCGTAGCCGATGACGAAGGGGAGGGTGTCGATGCCGTCCAGCCGTCGGCAATCGTCGCCCTCCACGCGAACCGCCCCGCCCATCGCCGAGCAGAACGTGTCCGCGCGCGAGGCCTGCCCGTCCTGTACCTCGTGTTCGACCTGATAGGCGCGGTCGGCGATCTCGTTCGCCGGCAGTTCGACGCCGAGTTCCCTGGTCGCCGCGTCTATCGCCGCGACGACGAGCGCGGCCGACGACCCCAGCCCCGCCCCGAGCGGGATGTCGCCCTCGACAGAGATCTCGAAGCCGCCTCCGGCGCGTCGGCCGCGTCACGGGCCTGGGCAACCGCCTCGTTGACGTATCCCATGCCGGCCTCGACGAGCGATTCGGCGACATCCACGTCCGGATGGCTCTCCCCGTCGCCGGAGTACTCGACGGTAAAGCCGTCCAGTTGCAAGTCGTTCGCGTGGATGCGCAACCCCTCGTCGATCTCGGTTGCCGTCACGTGCACTCGCCGCTCGATGGCGCAGGGCACCGCCGGCTCACCGTAGACGACCGCGTGCTCCCCGAACAGGTACACCTTCCCGGGAGCGCTCGACGTGACCATACCCGCCCGTGTGCACCCAGGGCGTTAGGCGTTTTCGGAGTCGACGGTCAGGACGACCCTCGGGATACTACTCAGAGACGGTGTCGACATCGGTGAACTCGAAGCGGGCGCCGCCGTCGCTGCCGCTGCCGACGCGGACCGCCCAGCCGTGGGCGTCAGCGACCTGTTTCACGATGCTCAGGCCGAAGCCGGTCCCTTCGACCGCCGTCGAGTAGCCGGCATCGAACACGTCTCCACGAGCAGGTTCGGGGATGCCGGGACCGTCGTCCTCGACGTAGAAGCCGTCGGCCAGTTCGCCGACGGTCACGGTCACGCCGTCACCGCCGTGCTCAACCGCGTTGCGGACGAGATTCTCGAACAGTTGTCTGAGGCGGCTCTCGTCGGCGCGGATGGGCCGGTCTATGTCAGTGCGGAGCGTCGCGGCTTTCGTATCGACGTTTTGCCAGCACGTCTGGACAAACTGTTCGAGGTCAACCACGACGGGCGAAGCGGGTGACGCGCCGTCGCGTGCGAGCGTGAGCAGGTCGTCGATGAGTGTATCCATCCGCTGGTGTGCGCTGTCGATGGCGTCGATATGCTCGCTATCGGATTCCTCTCGCAGGAGTTCGAGTTGGCCGCGAGCGACAGTCAGCGGGTTCCGGAGGTCGTGGCTGACGACGCTGGCGAACTGTTCGAGCTGTTCGTTTTGCTGTTCGAGTTCCTGCTCGCGCTCCTTGCGCTCCGTAATATCACGGCTGATCGCCAGGAACCGGTCCTCGCCGTCGAGATTGAGTCGGAGCAGATGTACTTCGACCGGCATCGTCGACCCGTCGCGGCGTTCGTACAGGCCCTCGAACTTGCGGCGCTCGTTGACACTGAACCCCGAAAGCTGTGTCTGCACGTCCTCGGCGTCGAACTTCCGGTCGAACTCCCAGATCGACCGCCCGAGAACCTCGCTTTCGTCGTACCCCAGCTCCGCACAGAACCGCTGGTTCACGTCGCAAATCGTTCCGTCAGCGTCAAGCACGTCGATCATGTCCGGTGAGTTCTCGAAGAGGGCTTCGAGCCGTGTCGACGTTTCCTCTAACCGTTTCTCGCGGCGCTTCCGCTCCGTGATATCCTGCTGGAACCCGACGTAGTTGACGACTGCCCCGTCGTCATCGCGAACTGGCGCGATACGCACCCGGTTCCAGAATTCGGTCCCGTCCTTCCGGTAGTTCCGGAGTTCGACCGTCACCCGCTCCTCCGCGTCGATGGCGTCCCGCATCGTGGCGACAGGCTCCGGATCGGTGTTCTCGCCCTGGAGCATCCGGCAGTTCTTTCCGAGCAACTCCGAGAGCGAGTAGCCGGTCAGGTCGCGGTAGTGGTCGTTGGCGTAAATCAGTGGATTGTCCGGCTGGTCGGGATCAGTGATGGTGACGCCGACTGGAGCCTCGTCTATCGCGCGTTTGTTCCGGAGTAGTTCCTGTTCGCTCTCTTTCCGGTCGGTGACATCCCGAGCGACGCCGACGATGCCGTCGATAACACCATCGACGACCAGCGGCGTTAGCTGGTACGCGACCACCGCGTGTCCGTGGCCGGGGAATTCCGTTTCGATTTCGCCGCTAAGTTTCTCCCGCGTTCCGTCGAGCAGTTCCTGGTAGCGGTCTCTCTCACCTTGCGCTCGAATCCGCGGAACGAGTCGGCTGGTCTGGCCTTCGAGCTCAGTACATGTCGCGTCGTACCACTCCGCCAGCGCCTCGTTGACGGTTTCGAACCGGCCCTCGGCATCGTAAATACAGGCTGCCTCCTGCATGGAGTTGACCATCCGCTCATAGCTCTGGAGCGCTCGGTTCCGCTCGCTGACTGCCTGCTGTGAGCGGTAGTGCTCGACGGCGTCCGTGATTCGGTTCGCCAGCACGGCATGCTGTTCGGCGTCCGGCTCTTTCCGGAGATAGTCCGTGACACCGGCCGAAATCGCCTCGCTGGCGACCCCCTCGCTCCCCTGTGCGGTGTAGAAAATAAACGGGAGGTTCGGGTGCTCGTCACGGACCGTTTCCAGAAGCTCGATACCGGTCCCCTCGGGCAAGTCGTAGTCGGAGACGAGACAGTCTACGATATCGTCAGCCAGCCTTGCCACGGCTTCGTCGACGGTACGCGCCGTTTCGACCGTGAAACGGTCGCACTCGTGTTCGAGAGCCGCCGACAGCATCTCGATATTGTCCGAATCGGTGCCTACGCAGAGGATCTGCACCCTGTCATCTCTTTTGACAGCGGTCTCAGACGTCATTCGGTATCCCGTTCGCGTCCGGACGGTGCGCCGGGAAAGATGTCGCTCCACTGATCAAGAGTAACCGGTGCGATGCGGCTCTGGGAACTGTCTCGGGACAGGTCCGGTCGCAGGACAACTGCAAACGGCGCGGGACGATTGCCGCCAGTGGTTTTCTGCAGCAGTGTCATGATGGTCAAGTAGTCGGCTGTGAACGGGGACCTCCCACAGTGACCGTGGCTGAAATCGGTCATCGGGAGACGTTCAGGTCCGCTGTTCTTGCACGCTTACACGGGGTTCTGCAGTAAATAGCTGATGACCGAGTCGCTGTCACGTCGAGCCCGCACCGTGGGGGCGACGGCGACGCCGGAGTGGTCACATCGGAATCCGTGCTACCGTTCCTGAACATGCATCGACATTTTCTGCCGAGGATGGGCGGTCAGCGACGGCAACAACTCCAGGGGCGTCTCCCCCTGGAACTCCAGTCGGTACTGACTGGCCGTGGTCGCGGTGATGAGTTGCGCTTCGAGCATAGCGAGATGCTTCCCGATACAGTGGCGCGGGCCACCACCGAACGGGAAGTAGGCGAACCGCGGGCGCTCGCCCGCTCGTTCGGGCTTCCAGCGCTCCGGGTCGAACGTCTCGGGGTCATCGTAGAACCGCTCGGATCGGTGGACGCCCCACTGTGGGACCATCAGTGTCGTCCCGGCCTCGACCTCGTATCCCGACAGCGTCACGTCCTCGGTCGGCTCCCGGAAGATGGTGTACACTGGGGGGTAGAGCCGCATCGCTTCCTGAATCACCCATTCGAGGTAGTCCAGTTCGCGGACGTGCTCCATCCCCGGCCGCTCGTCGCCGATGACGTCGTCCAGTTCCTCGTGGACCCGCTTTTCCACCTCGGGGTGTTCAGACAGCAGGAACCAGGTGTAGGTCAGCGTCAGCGCCGTCGTGTCGTGGCCGGCGAGCAGCATCGTCATCATCTCGTCGCGGAGCTGGTCGGGCGACTGGTTCCCCTCGTCGCGTGCACGCAGGAGCACCGACAGGAAATCCATCGGGCCGTCCTCAGCCGTCCCCACCGAGTCCTCGCGGACCGCGATAATGTCGTCCAGCACCTCGTCCAGCGTCCGCACGGCGTGGTTGAACTCGGCGTCGTCGGGCATCGGCATCCACTGCGGCATGGCGAACCGGATGGGGTCCGGCTCGAACCGCTGGCCAAGCGGCAACAGTTGTTCCTCGATGGTCCGGACTCGCTGTTCGGAGAGTTCGACGCCCATCATCAGGTCCAGAATCACGTCCAGCGTGACCCGGGTCATCGACTGCTCGGCGTCGATAACGTCGCCGTGGGACCAGTCGGCGATCCGGTCCTCCGCGTGGTCGGTGATGCGGTCGGCCATCCCCGACAGCCGCGCCATCGAGAACGCGGGGTTCGCGAGCTTTCGCTGCTGCTCCCACGTTTCACCCTCGCTCAGCAACAGCCCGTCACCGAGCAGGTCCCCCAGCGCGTCGCCCTGGAAGTCGGGTTTGCGGAACTGGTCGGCCTCCGAGACCAGTACGCGCTCGATTGCCGTCGGATCACACAGCATGACCGTGTCCATCGGCCCCATGTCGAAGCGGGCGACATCGCCGTAGGCCCGCTCCAGCGCTGAAATGAACCGGAACGGATCCCGGGCGTACGTGCGACTGCTGCCGAACAGCGGTTCGCCCTTCGGTCCGGGCGGCGTCTTTGACATCGATTGACGTTAGTGTCGAACACGCTTGAATGGCATGCCAAATGTCGGGCACAGGACGGTTCAGGCACGCTCAGAGCCAGCGGTCGGCGTCTACGTCCCAGTCGGTGTGTCCCGAAACCCAGACACCGCCAAGACCACCGAGGGCGCTGAGACCGACCGTGTATAGCAGAAAGAACGCGAAGACGAGCGCCAGAAACAGGTCATATCCGGGCGCTCCGGGCGGAATCCCGAACCCGAGGAGGCCGGCGATGTACAGCGCCGGAATGAACAGGGCGAGCAAGGGAACCATCGCGCAGACGCCGGCCAGCGTTCCCAGCCAGAGCCCCGTCCGGTAGCTGCCGCCGTGATTCGCCGCGGCTACCGCACCGCCGGCCACCGACGAGAACGGAACGAACGACAGCGCAACCGTGACGAGCGCCCCGATACCGGCGTTGGTCACCGACTCTCGCATGTGCGTTCTCAGTAGCGGCGTCCCCAGTGATGTAGTTACCGACAGCGCGGCCGGCCGGTCAGTCGCCGATAGTCGTATCGTATTTGACGTAGTTGCCCAGCCAGCCGCCGAGCGCGCTCAATCCGAGGAAATACGCGGCCGCCGTGATCGTTCCCAGGACGATCACAAGCAGCCCCATCGCACCGAACACACCGAGCGCCTCGGGAACGAACGCCAGGAACGCGGCCAGGAAGACGAACACGACCACAAAGAAGACCAGCGAGATCGCCAGCCCGACGACGCCGGACAGCAGCCCGACGCGTACCCCGTCGTCTCGCTCGCCACCTTCGAGATAGCCGGCGATGCAACCGCCGAGCAGCGGCGCGAGCGGGACGAACCCACTCAGTAGGGCAGTCGCGACGGCACCGATGACGGCGTTGACAAAGGTGTCTCCCTCTCCCATTTTCCCGGTGCTACTCCGGGCCTCGTGGTAGGTCTTGTGTTGGCGATACCGGCGTCGCCACTCACACTTCAACAGCGAGAAAACGAAACAGTTCAGCGACGTTAGATGTCGGACTCGAAGTCGTCGAGTCCGTACGTCGGCTCGGCACCGCGGCGGTCGAGCGTCTCGTTGGCCAGCAGCCAGTAGACGACCGACAGCGCCTTGCGCCCCTTGTTGTTCGTCGGGACGACCAGGTCGACGTTCGACGTGGTGTTGTTGGAGTCACACATCGCGATGACTGGGATCCCGACCGTGATGGCCTCCTTGACAGCCTGGGCGTCACCGATCGGGTCGGTGACGACCACGATGTCGGGTTCGATGTAGCCGTCGTAGTCGGGGTTGGTCAGCGTGCCGGGGATGAACCGGCCGGTGCGGACGCGCGCCCCGATTGCTTCGGCGAACTTCTCGGCCGGGAACCGGCCGTACTGGCGCGACGATGCGGCCAGGATCTGCTCCGGCTCGTAGTTGGCCAGGAAGTCCGCGGCGGTGCGGATGCGCTCGTCGGTCATCGAGACGTCCAGCACGTAGAGCCCGTCGGTCCGGACACGGTGGATGAACCGCTCCATGTCCTGGGTCTTCTGCTGGGTCCCAATGTGGACACCGGCGCCGAGGTAATCCTCGACGGGGATGAGGAGGTCGGCCTCCGACTGCTCGTCGGGCATGACGTCCTCGTCCAGCTGTGGGCCGGCGGCCTCGTCGGCCTCGGCCGCTTCGTCGGCCTCCGTGTCGGCATCGGTTGGTTCGGCCTCTGTCGCCTCCGCGGCGTCGTCGGCGGGCTGTTCGGCTTCCGTTTCGGTCTCCGCGTCGACCGCTTCGTCGTCCTCGTCGGACGGGTCGAAGTCGGAATCGGACGCGTCGAGACCTTCTTTTTCGTTGCCGCTCATACTGCGTTGTCCTCGATACGGATTAGTTCGTTCAGCTTGGCTGTGCGCTCGCCGCCGACCGCGCCGGTCTTGATGAACGGTGCGTCAGTGGCGACAGCGAGGTGTGCAATCGTCGTGTCTTCCGTCTCGCCGCTGCGGTGGGAGACGACGGACTCGTAGCCGCTTGCCGTCGCCAGTTCGATGGCGTCGACAGCGTCGGTGAGCGTCCCGATCTGGTTCGGCTTGATCAGGATGGAGTTCCCGGCGTCGGCGTTGATACCGGCCTGCAGGCGCTCGACGTTCGTGACGAACAGATCGTCGCCACAGACGAGCGTCTGGTCACCGACCTGTGCGGTCAGGTCGGCGAATGCCTCGTAGTCGTTCTCGTCGAGTGGGTCCTCGACGTAGACGAGGTCGTACTCCTCGACCTTCCCGGCGATGTACTCTATCTGCTCTTCGGTGGACTTGACGCCGTCGTCGTAGACGTAGCCGTCCTCGTCGGCGTCGTAGAGTTCCGCGCCGGCGACGTCGAGGCCGAAGGAGATAGCGAAGCCGAAGTCGTCGGCGACGGTCTCGACGGCCTCGTCCATGATCTCGAACGCTTCGTCGTCCGAGACCGAGGGAGCCCAGGCCCCTTCGTCGCCCTTGCCCGCTGGCAGGTCACGGTCGGCCAAGATGTCGTGGACCTCCTGGTGGACCGCGGCGTTTGCGAAGACGGCCTCTTCGACGCTCGGCGCGCCGACGGGGGCTGCGAGGAACTCCTGAATGTTGGTCGCGTCTGCGGCGTGCTCGCCGCCGCCGATGATGTTGCCCAGCGGCGTCGGGTACTCGTTGCCCCGGAACGTGCCGCCGAGGTGCTGGTACAGCGGTGCGCCCAGCACGTCGGCACCGGCCTTTGCGGCCGCCATCGAGATGGCGACCGCGCTGTTGGCCCCGATGCCGGAGAAGTCGTCGGTGCCGTCGGCTGCGTGGAGTGCCGCGTCGACGTCGCGCTGGTTCCCGGCGTGGACCTCGCCGATGAGTCGCGGGAGCGCCTCCTCACGGGCGTTGGCGATGGCCTCGTTGGCGGGGAGTTCGATGGCCTCGTACTCGCCCGTGCTTGCGCCGCTCGGTGCCTTGCCACGACCGAAGCCCCCACTCTCAGTGAGAACGTCGGCCTCGACGGTCGCGTTCCCGCGGGAGTCGAGGACGCGGCGGAGTCGGATGTCAGTGATGAGCGTCATCGTTAATCACTCCTGTTGACCGTGAACGGTAGGACGCCAGCGTCGTACTCCTCGGCGGCGATGAGTATCGGCTGGGTGTGTTCCGTCTCGATGAGCACGGGAGCACCGTGAGCCAACTGCAGCGCTCGTGCGCCGAGTTTGCGGGCCTTCTCGTAGCGGCTTTCCTGTGCGTTCATTGGTATGGTGAGACGATGTCGACGAGGTCTTTATGTGAGACGAGCATCCGGCGACAGCAGTGCCGCTCGACGCCGAGTTCGTCGAGGACCTTCTCCGGGTTCTCGGGCTCCTCGGCCTCGCGGGTGCGTGCTTTGAACTCTTCCCAGTGCTCGCCGACGACGTTACCGCACGTGAAACACCGAACCGGTACCATCATACCTGTATCACCTTAGCGGTACGATTTCTGGTAGCGGGCCCGCGCACCGGGGCCGCCCCACTTCTTGGGTTCGGACTGGCGAACGTCGTTGACCAGTAGCGAGCGGTCGAACTCCATGAACGCGTCACGGAGTTCGGCGTCGTTGGTGTGGTCGACGAGCCCGCGAGCGATGGCGGTTCGGGCGGCGTCTGCCTGCCCCATGACGCCGCCACCTTCGACGGACACTTCGACGTCGACCTCGCCGCGGAGGTCGTCCTCGGCGATGCGGAACGGTTCCAGCATCTTGAGCTGCGCCAGCTCGGGGTCGACGAGTTCGACCGGCTGCGAGTCGATACGCACGCGGCCCTCGCCCTCGCGAACGGTCGCGCGGGCGACGGCGGTCTTCTTCTTGCCAGACGTGTTCGTTACCATGTCTTGTTCGCTCCAAGCGTTTCGCTGATCTCGCCCAGCGTGACGAACTTGATGTTCGACAGTCGGTCAAGCGACGTGCCGTCTAGGACCTCGCCGTCCTCGTCGTACGGGTTGCCGAGGTAGACACGGACGTTCTCGAACGCCTCGCGGCCGCGCTGCTTCTTGTGGGGCAGCATGCCGCGGATGGTGCGCTTGAAGATGCCGTCTGGTCGCTTGGGGTAGAAGTACCCGTTGTCGTTACCGATGTCGACACGTTTCTCGTACTTCTCTACGATCTGCTCCTCTCGGCCGGTAATCACGGCGCGTTCGGCGTTGACAACAGCGACCGTCTCGCCGTCGAGTGCCTGTTCGGCGACCTGTGATGCGACGCGGCCCATGATACAGTCGCGGGCGTCAACGATGACATCCGCGTCGAACTCTGCGACGCTCATCGGATCACCCGGACGTGGGAGCCTTCTGGGTTGTTTTCGATTGCCTGTTCGAGTGATACAGCCTCTCCAACCTGGTCGATCTTCGTCTCGGCGGTTCCGGAGAAGTCGACGGCGGCGACGGTGACGTCCTTCTGCAGGACACCGGAGCCAAGCACCTTGCCGGGCACAACGACGGTTTCGTCTTCCTGGGCGTATCGTTCGATACGGCCGAGGTTGACTTCCGCGTGTGTGCGCCGTGGCTTTTCTAAGCGCTCGGCGACGTCGCCCCAGACAGCACCGCCCGAACTGCGGGCGGCTGACTTCAGGTCGGCGATGAGACTACTGAGTCTCGGGTTCGTCTTACTCATATGATTCCTCCGTTGTGGGAAAAGTGCAGGGAGCAGGATTTGAACCTGCGGACCCCTACGGGACAGCGCCCTGAACGCTGCGCCGTTGGCCAAACTTGGCTATCCCTGCGCGCGATTGTTCGTTTTGCGTGCCCCGTAAAACCCCTTTCGGTCCTCGCGCTCGGGGAGCGGGCGGTCATCGGTAGTGGTGGGGTGTGTCGGGGCATTGTGTCGTTACAGTTGGACTGCGTCTTTCAGTTCGGTCGCGCGGTCACGCAGCGTCTCGACCGCGCGCAGGACCAGTTCCTCGGTGGTGAACGACCCGTCCGTCTCGACGTGGAACACGAACGCGTTCGGCACGTCCGAGACCTCGACGTCTTTGCCGGGGTAGCGGTTCCGGAGGTCGTTGTCGAACTCGTCTGTCGCGACGAGCTCGCCGTTGGTGGCGTCGCCGGCGGCGTGTTCGGCCGCTTGCTCTTCGATGACGCCACGCAGGATGTTCGGGTCGTCGTCCTCGAACTCGCCGAGGTCGCCGACGACCTCCACCTGCTGGAGGTGTCGGTAGCCGACGGCCACGCCGCCCTGATGTTTGGCGTGTTCCCGACCGGTGTCGAGGACGGCGTCGGCCTCGACTTCGAGACGTTGGCCCTCCTTGAGATCGATGATCGGGATGTTGTCGTCGGCCGCCTCGACCATCGGATCCGAGGAGACGAGGTCGCTGGAGTAGGCCGTGCTCGGCCCGTCGACGGACAGCGATAGCGTCACCTCGTCGCCGATCTCGAAGTCGTCGAGGTCGGTCGTCAGCGGGACCAGTCCCAGTCGGAGACCGATCTGCTCGTTGAACATCACGCTGGTGTTCTCGATGACGCGGACGGTGTCGATACTGAACGTCGGCACGTCCGCGATCATCGCTCGCCGGATGCCGTTGGCGAAGGCCGGCGTGATACCGCGCACGAGGATCCGCGCCTCGCGCTCGCCGCGTTCGACGAACTCAACCTCGTAGTCCTGTGTCATTGGTTAGAATCCGGAGTTCTTGGGTGCACGAGTGCCGTCGTGCGGGGTCGGCGTGACGTCCTCGATGCGACCGATCTCCAGGCCCGCTCGGGCGAGTGCGCGAATCGTCGCCTGCGCACCCGGACCGGGCGAGGTCTGGAGGTTGCCGCCGGGGCCACGGACCCGAACGTCGACGCCTTCGACGCCGCGGTCGAGGGCTTTCTCCGCAACGACCTCGGCCATCTGCATCGCCGCGTACGGCGACGCCTCATCGCGGTTCTGCTTGACGACCGTTCCGCCGGAGCTCTTTGCGAGCGTCTCCGCGCCGGTCTGGTCGGTGATGGTGATGATCGTGTTGTTGAACGATGCGTGCACGTGGGCGATACCCCAGATGTCTTCGGTTTCTTCGCTCATTCTTGGGCCTCCGCGCGCTCAGGGTGGAGTTCGTCCGACAGCGAGCTGTGCTCGTCGAAGCCGACCGAGCTCTCGACGGCGGTCTCCACCGTCATGCCGGGTCGGGTGACGCGAGCGTCGTCCAGCACGATGTGTCCGTGGACGATGAACTGGCGGGCCTGCTCGGGCGTGTTCGCGTAGCCCTTGCGGTAGACGACGGTCTGCAGGCGGCGTTCCAGCACGTCAGTCACGTCGAGCGACAGCACGTCGTCGAGCTGGTCCTGCTCGTTGAGGATGCCGTAGCGCTTGAGCCGAGCGAGGAACTCCTCGGACTCGGTCTCGTGCTCGCCGGCGCTGCCCAGCAGCTTCCGGGCCTCGCGGCGGTAGCCACGGAGCTCGGACTGTGCGCGCCAGAGCTCTTCTTTGTTCTTCAGGCCGTAGCGGCCGATGAGGTTGGCCTCGTCGGCGATACGCTCGCCCTGGAAGGGATGGTTCGGCGTCTCGTAGAACTTCGTGTTTGAACCAAGCGCCATTATTCTTCACCACCTTCTTCGGCGGCGGCTTCCTCGGCCTGCTCTTCCTTGATCGCCTCGACGTTGACGCCGATGGTCCCCTCCGTCCGGCCGGTGGACTTGGTACGCTGTCCACGGACCTTCTGGCCGCGCTTGTGGCGGACACCGCGGTAGGAGTCGATCATCTTCATGCGGTTGATGTCCTGCCGGCGGGTGAGCTGGAGGTCGTTGCCAGTCTCGTGGGTGGTCTCACCAGTGAAGTAGTCCTTCTGGTGGTTGGCCATCCATTCGGGCACCTCGTCGGCGAAGTTCTCGACGTGATCGACGACGCGCTCGATGACGTCGTCGTCGAGCTTGCCGAAGACCGCGCGCCGGTCGACGTCCGCCTTCTGGGCGATAATTCGGGCGGCCCGGTGGCCGATACCGTTCAGTTCTGTCAGTGCTCGCTCGACGGATTTCGTCCCGTCGAGGTCTGTCTGTCCGATACGGACGAAATAGCGGATGTCCTCCTCCTCTTCGGCATCCGCGTCCTCGCCCGCGTTGGGGTCTTCTGCACTCATATGTAGGTACTGATGGGTGAGCGTCGTGGCGGGGATTCGAACCCCGGAGGCTGTACGCCACAGAGTTAGCAACCCTGCGCCTTGGGCCAGGCTTGGCTACCACGACACACGTTCTATGACACTCGCGCCCGCAGCACGCGGACTCGGGGGCCGGTCCCCCTACACGAGTCTATCCGATTCTATTCCGGGGTTGTATTTAAACGCAACGAAGGGGCCCGGCCGCGTGACTCCGAGACATACCTACTGAGACATGCAATAACAAGCCGCACCACAACTGACAGGTGCCAGCACAACACATTCGTCGCTGGGCGCCCACGTCGGTGTATGCACCGGCGCGTTACCGACGGTGGCAGCAGCGTCGACCCGACCGACCGAACAGCGGTCCGTGACCATCTGGAACGGTTCGCGGGGCCCGACGCAGTTACCGAGGCGGACGACGGCACGCTCCGGGCCGACTTCAGCGGCCGAACCCACATCGCAGTGGCCCCCGACGGCACGATAGACACCGGCATGCCGCTCCACTCGTTCGCTGGCACGCCGGAACGGCTCGTGTTCGACCACGATAGCGGCGAGTTGCGCGCCGACCTGGACGGAGAGAGCCTCTACGTGTTTCGACGACCCTGAGTCCGGAGAAGCCTCCATCCCAGCCTACTGGGATCTTAGATTCCGTGCACTCGCGTACATGTGGCAAGTGTCACCGCTGGCCCAGTTCGATTGGTTGTTGCCGTGTTCGGCAGTGTCACAATCCTTATCGCACCTCCGGGACCTACTCCTGTGCATGAATACAGACGACGTACGCGAGCGCCTGCGAACGGTCGAGGACCCGGACCTCGGAGCCGACATCGTATCACTCGGGCTGATCAACAGCATCGACGTGACTGACGACGAGGTCAGCATCGATCTGGCGCTCGGTGCGCCGTACTCGCCGACGGAGACGAGCATCGCGAACGAGGTCCGCGAAGCGCTGGGAGACATCGACCGCGAGATAGATCTCTCGGCGAGCGTCGACCGCGGCGTCCCGGAGGCTGAGGATCCGCTTCCGAAGGTCAAGAACGTCATCGCGGTCGCCTCGGGGAAGGGCGGCGTCGGCAAGTCGACCGTCGCGGTGAACCTCGCCGCCGGCCTCTCGCGGCTCGGTGCCCGCGTCG
>JGI12575J12848_1000819_pt1 | contig 16200 bp, 13 predicted proteins | sample A23P1SouthBayCA_2_FD_12848 | JGI IMG/M metagenome (IMG submission 12848) | reverse complement strand
TCGCCGACGCGACGACGGTGTACGACGACGGGGCGGTCGCCGTGGCGGGCGAGGAGATAGCGGCGGTCGGGCCGGCCGCGGAGGTACGCTCGGCCTATCCAGACGGCGAGGAGCGAACGTTCGACCTCGTGACGCCGGGCTTTGTCCAGACGCACGTTCACTCGGTCCAGAGCCCCGGTCGCGGACTGGCCGACGACACGGACCTGTTCGAGTGGTTGGAGGAGTGTGTCCTGCCGATCGAGGCCGAGATGACCGGCGACGAACTCGCGCTCGCGTCGACGCTCAGCTACGTCGAACTGCTCTCCCACGGGACGACCTGCTGTCTCGACCACCTCACCGTCGACCACTCCGAGCGAGCCTTCGAAGCCGCCGGCGAGGTCGGCATCCGCGGCGTCCTCGGCAAGGTCCTGATGGACCGGAACGCGCCCGACGGACTGCGCGAGGACACGGAGGCTGGCCTCGCGGAGACGCGCGAGTTGATCGAGCGATATCACGGCGCCTTCGACGACCGGATCCGCTACGCCGTCACACCGCGGTTCACGCCGACCTGCTCGGAAGCGTGTCTCCGCGGCGCCCGCGAAATCGCCGACGAGTACGACGGCGTCCGGATCCACACCCACGCTAGCGAACACGAGTCCGTCGTCGACGATGTCGTCGACGACCGCGGGATGCGCGATATCCACTGGCTCGACGAGGTGGGCCTGACCGGCGAGGACGTCGTCCTCGCACACGTCATCCTCACCGACGAGGCCGAACGCGAGACGCTCGCAGACACCGGAACGCACGTTACGTACTGTCCATCATCAAACATGAAGATCGGTGCCGGCGTGGCACCGGTGCCGGAGTACCTGGAGCGCGGTATCAACGTGGCGCTGGGCAACGACGGCGCGCCGGTCAACAACACGCTGGACCCCGTCGCGGAGATGCGCCAGGCGACGCTCCTCCAGAAAGTCGAGCACCGCGACCCGCGCACGCTCCCGGCCGAGACGGTCTTCGAGATGGCGACGTACAACGGGGCACGAGCGGCCGGCTTCGAGACGGTGGGGAAACTCCGCGAGGGCTGGAAAGCCGATATCGTCGGGATCCGCGCGGACACCAGTCGCGGCGTGCCCTTTCACGACCCGTACTCCTATCTCGTCTACGCGGCGAACGGCAGCGACGTGGCCTTTACCATGGTCGACGGGACCGTCGTCGTCGAGGACGGCGAAGTCGTCACCGTCGATGTCGAGGACGTCTACCGGCGCGCCCGCGAGGCCTTCGACGGGCGCTCGTGGGGGTCGTGAATCAGCTGCTGCCGAGGACGACCGGGTCGGACTCGAAACTCGAGTCGACTTCGCCGTCGGCGAAAAACCCGAGGAGCTTCGCGGTCCCGCCGCCGACGTTCTCGACGGCGTGGGGCGTGTCGGCCGGGACGACGGCCAGGTCGCCGGCCGCGGCGGTCGCCGTCTCGCCGTCGACCGTCGCCGCGATCTCCCCCTCGATCACGTAGACGAGTTCGTCGACGCCGTCGCGGTGGGAGCCGATGCGCGCGCCGGGATCGAGTTCGTTGTAGACGACCGTGTAGTCGTCGCTGGGTGCGGTCGTCTCGCCGGGTGCGCCGGGCGTGAACGGGAACGCCGCCAGCCAGTGGGCGCCCTCGTCGTCCTCCTGTGCGACCGTCTCGGCGTCGAGGTCAGCGAGTCTGAGCGTCTCCATACCGACCGGTCGGCCGCGCGGGGCTTAGACCCACCGACGGTCGCCCCTGCCGGCGGTCGCACGTGCCAACGGTCGCCCGTGCCAGCGCTCGCACGTGTCGGCGGTCACTCCGCGACCACGTCGACGAGTTCGCCGCGCTCGACGTCGACGAGGCCGCGGTTGCTGAGTCGGTAGGTCGGGATGACCTCGAGGGCCTGATAGGTGAGTTCGAGCAGGCCGCCGGGGACCGAGAGACCGACGGTCGCGGCCGCGGCGGTGACGGCCTCGAAGCCGGCGGCGACCGATTCGAGGGGCGCGTCGGCGACGAGGCCGGCGACCGGAAGTTCGAGCGTCGTGAACGAACCGTCGGCGGAGTCGTAGACGCAGATCCCGCCGCCGACCTCGCGCAGGCGGTTGGCGACGGCGGCCATCGTCTCGTGAGTCCGCCCGACCACGAGGCAGTTGTGCGCGTCGTGGGCGACGGTCGTTCCGACCGCGCCGCGGTCCAGGCCGAGATTATGGACGAACCCCCGTCCGACCGCCGGGACGTCTCCACGGTCGGTCACGCGACTGCTCTCGGCGCCGCCGTGGCGCTCGATCACGGCCATCGGGAGGACGTCCGCGGTGGTGTCGGCGACGAGGACCCCGTCGGTTCCCCGCGGCGGCGCCTCCGTCTCGACCGGAACTGCGGCGGTCAGTCGCTCCGTGCGGAAGTCCCCGACCGCGGACTGGACGCGGACCTCGACGGGGCCGGGACCGGGGTGTTCGATCGCGAGGTCGGCCGCCCCGACCGGTTCGAACGCGACCGTGTCGGTCGACAGGTCGGGTTGTGGCGACGAGGCGGCGGCCGTCGCGTCCCCCTCGACCGGATCTACGACGCCGTCGACGACGACGTGGTCGACGGCCCACGATCCGAGGTCCGAGAGCAAGACGAGGTCCGCAGGCGCGCCGGGCGCGACGCGACCGAACGGCAGGTCGTAGGCCTCGGCGGTGTTGACCGTCGCCATCTGGACTGCGGTCACGGGGTCGACGCCGAGGGATATCGCCTCGCTGACCGCGTTATCGACGCCCCCCGCGGCGAGCAGGTCGGCCGGGTCGCGCTCGTCCGTACACAGCGAGAGTCGGCGCGTGTCGATGTCGTTGACCAGGTCGACCAGGTCCGCGAGGTTCCGGCTCGTCGACCCCTCGCGGAGGTAGACGCGGAGTCCGGCCTCGGCCTTCTCGCGGGCCTCCGCCGGGGCGACGCTCTCGTGGTCGTTGTCGAGAACGCGCGCGGCGGCCTGGAGGGCGTCGCCGGTCACGCCGGGCGCGTGCCCGTCGACCGCGAGGCCGCGCTCGCGGGCCGCCCGAACCTTCGCATGGACCGATTCCTCGCCGGCGACCAGGGCGGGCACGTCCATCACCTCGCCCAGCGCCACGGCGCGGTCGTCGTCGAGCAGGTCTGTAACCGCGTCCGCGTCGACGGTCGCGCCGGCGTCCTGCAGGGCCGAGGCCGGCACCGACGACGGGACGGTCGTCCGCGCCTTCAGCGGCGTGCGGTCGGCGCCGGCGACGAACGCCCGGACCCCCTCGGGGCCGAGGACGTTCGCGATCTCGTGGGGGTCGTGGACGACGCTCGTCACGCCGCGCGGGACGACCGCGGCGCCGTATTGCGGTATCGTGACCATCGACGCCTCGACGTGTGTGTGGGCGTCGATCAGGCCGGGCGCGACGTAGGCGGCCTCGAGTTCGCGGGTGGCGGGCCGGTCCGTCTCCGGGGGATCGAGCGCGACGACCGCGCCGTCGTCGACAGCGACCGCTCGCTCCCGGAGAGTCCCGGTGAGCACATCGACCAGCGTCCCGCGGACGAGCAGGTCCACGGGGTCGCTGCCCCGCCTCGACTCCCCCGACCGCGTCGCCACCCCTGCACCCATCGGCTACGCTCCGTCGTCCAGTTTCGTCCGGATCTCCTCGGCGGTGATCGGCATGTCGGTGACCCGGACGCCGACGGCGTCGCGGACGGCGTTGGACAGCGCCGGCGGGACCGGGTTCGTGGGCACCTCGGCGACTGACTTCGCGCCGAAGGGGCCCGTCGGCTCGGGGGGTCTCGACGAGGATGGCCTCGACCGGCGGCGACTCGGCGGCCGTCGGGAAGCCGTACTCCTCGTAGGTCGACACCTCCGAGCGTCCCTCGTCGTCGAAGGTGATCCCCTCGCAGACGGCCATCTCGTAGCTCATGTGGTTGGCGCCCTCGATCTGCCCGGTCGCCATTCCGGGGTTTATCGCGACGCCACAGTCGACGGCGACGACGAGTTCGTTCACCTCGAACTCGCCGGTCCGCTCGTCGACGGTCACGTCCGCGAACTGCGCGGCAAAGGGCGGCGGGCTCTCCTCGGTGCAGTGGGTCCCCTTCCCGAGGATGTGCTCGCGTTCCTCGTCGCCGTAGGCGGCCTCGTAGCCCACGTCCTCGAGGGTGACGGCCTCGCCGGTCGCCTCGCTGTAGACGGTTCCCTCGGCGGTGTCGAGGGCGTCGACGGGTTCCTCGAGCAGTTTCGACCCCCACTCGAGGATGCGTTCCTTGGCGTCCTCGGCGGCCTTCTTGACGGCCATGCCGCTGATGTAGGTCGTCGAGGAGGCGTAGGCGCCGTAGTCGAAGGGCGTCACGTCGGTGTCGGCGGCCTTGACGACGACGTCTTCTTCCGCACAGCCCAGCACCTCGGCGGCGATCTGGATGAAGGCGGTGTCCGCGCCCGTCCCGATGTCGACGCCGCCGACGTGCAGGTGGAAGGAGCCGTCCTCGTTCATCATCACCTGCGCGGCGCCGAGTTCGTCGCCCGCGACGCCGGTGCCCTGTGCCGACAGCGCCATCCCCAGCCCGCGATGGAGGTGGTCCTCGTCGGGTTGGTCAGCGTCGTCCCAGCCGATAGCTTCCTTGCCGCGCTCGACGCACTCGTCGAGGCCACAGGAGCGGATGCGGCGCTCGGCGCCCTCACCGCCCATCATGCCCGCGATCTCGTCGAGGTCGCCCGACTCCATGTAGTGGTCCCGGCGGAACTCGATGGGGTCGAATCCCATCTCGTGGGCGACCTCGTCGAGGTGGCCCTCGAGCGCGAGCGTGCCCTGCGGGGCGCCGTAGCCACGCATCGCGCCCGTCTGTGGCGTGTTCGTGTGGACCACGTCGGCCGCGAAGTCGATGTTCGGGACCTTCGAGTACAGCGGGAGCGGCTTGCTCCCGACGTTGCCGGCGACGGTCATGCCGTGACTGCCGTAGGCGCCGGTGTTGGAGAGCGCCGTTATCTGGACGGCCTCGAGGTCGCCGTCGTCGGTGACGGCAGTCTTGGCCCGAACCTGCATCGGGTGCCGGGAGCGCATCGCTCCGAACTCCTCGTCGCGACCGGCCTCGTAGACAACCGGGCGTCCGGTCGCTAGCGAGAGCGCCATCGGGATCGGTTCGGTCACCATGGCCTGCTTCCCGCCGAAGCCGCCGCCGACGGCCGGTTTCGTCACGCGGATGTCGCGGATCGGCACGTCGAAGAGGTGCGCGACCTGCCGGCGAGTGTGGTTGGGGACCTGCGTGCTCGTGACGAGGACGTGGCGGTCGTCCTCGTCGGTGTAGGCCAGCGACGTGTGGGGTTCGAGGTTGGCGTGGGACTGGCGGACCGTCTCCCACTCGCTCTCGTGGACGGTCGTGTCCTCGCGGTCGAACGCCGCCTCGACGTCGCCGAGGCTGCCGCCGATGCTCGCCATCCGGTTGCGCTCGTAGTCGTGGCCGACGATCTCGTTTTCCACCTCGTCGTCGTCGAACAGTCGCGGCGCGCCCTCGTCGAAGGCAGCCTCGGGATCGAAGACGGGTTCGTACTCCTCGTACTCGACCTCGATGGCGTCGACGGCCGCGTCGGCCGTTTCGGCGTCGACGGCCGCGACAGCCGCGACCGGGTCGCCCACGTAGCGGACGTGCTCCGAGAGGACGTGCATGTCCCACGGACTCGGCTCGGGGTAGGACTGGCCGGCGCTGGTGTACTTCCCGTCGGGGACTTCCTCGGAGTCGGGCGTCAGGACGGCGTAGACGCCGTCCATCGCCTCGGCCGCGCTCGTGTCGATGTCGGCGACACGTCCGTGTGGAACGTCGCTGCGCCGGACCGCGGCGTGGGCGAGGTCGGGGAACTGCCCCGCGAAGTCGGCGGTGTACTTCGCCTCGCCGGTGACGAGTTTGCGGTCGTCCGCCTTCTCCGGCGTCGACGAGACGCTGAGGCGCTCGTCGGGGTCTTTCCGGTTGTTGTCGGGTTCGTCCCACTCGATCGGGTGGCGGTCCAGCGCCTCCGGGTCCTCGTTCTCGACCGCGTCGAGGACGTCGGCGTCCTCGCCCGACGGACGGGAAGTGGTGCCGCCGTCGGTCTGACGGTCCGCGTTGCCGTCGGTCTGACGGTCGGCGTCACCGTCGCGGCTCTCGGCGTCGTCGGGTCTCGGCTCGTCACTCATCGACACCACCTCCGGCGGTGCCGCCGTCGGTCGCGACCGCGGTGTCACTCTCGCCGACGCGGTCGGCCGCGTCGAGTATCGCCTCGACGGGTTTCTGATACCCCGTACAGCGACAGACGTTGTCGTCGATGGCCTCGCGGACCTCCGCCTCGGTAGGGTCGGGGTTGTCCGCGAGCAGGGACTTCGCCTCGACGACCATGCCGGGGATGCAGAAACCGCACTGCACCGCGAAATGGTCGACGAACGACTGCTGGATGGGGTGTAGATCCGACTGCGTGCCGAACGCGGCGACCGTCTCGACGGCGGTGCCCGCGGCGTCGGCGACGGCCATCCCGCAGGCCATCACGGCCTCGCCGTCGATCAGGACCTTCGACGCGCCGCAATCCCCGCCGTCACAGCCGCACTTGACTTCGGTGTGCCCCGACGCGCGTAGCGCGCTCGCGAGGTCGCGCTCGGGGTCCTCGAGCGTCAGTTCGGACCCGTTGACGGTCAGTTCGACCGACACGGTAGTCCCTCCGCTCCGGTGGCTCGCTGGTTCACTCGCATACGATCCGTGTGCGGGACAGTCCCACAAATAACTATGGGGTGACTGACCGAACGTCCAGCTTCCCGAACGCTATCCGATCAGGTCGCGCAACGATCGCCGGGGCGAACACCGACGCTACTCCGGCCCGTCGAGCGGCGAGATATCCGCGTCGTCCTCGGGGACGCGGATGCGGAGCGCGAACGCGTCGTCCCCGGCGTCGCGGTCGGGCTCAGCCACCGGGTAGCCGTGCTTGTAACACGACCGGCGGATGCTCCGCTCGGCGGGCGGGTAGTCGCCGACGACTTCCAGAACCTCGCCCGCTTCGAGTTCGGCGAGACAGCGCCTGACGACCAGATTCGGTTTCGGACAGACCAGGCCGCTGACGTCGACTTCCACGCTCGGTCGATCGGTCGCCCCGGCAATAATGCTATCGGGGCGCCGGCACGGTCTCGCCTCGCGGTGTCGTCACGACGGCCTGACCTCCCGAGCGCGCTCGCGGGCCGCTTCGAGGTCGAGGGCGACTTCGCGGGCCTCGCGGCGGATCTCCTCGGCGTCGGCGACGAGCACGTCGCCGTCGTCCATGAGCACCTCCCCGTCGACCATTGAGAACACGACATCCTCGCCGTGGGCGGCGAAAACCAGGTGCGAGAGCACGTCGTGGAGCGGCGTCGCCCGCGTCAGGTCCGTCCGGATCCCGACGATATCGGCTTTCCAGCCCTCGCGGAGTTTCCCCACCGTCTCGAAGCCGGCCGCTCGTGCCCCGTTGCGCGTCGCCATCTCGAAGACCGTCTCGACGGGCGTCGCGGTGGGGTCGAGACTGTCGACCTTCTGGAGGAGCGTCGCCTGGCGCATCTCGGTGAACGGGTCCAGCGTGTTGTTACACGGTGCGCCGTCGTTGCCCAGCGCCACGTTGATACCCCGCTCCAGGTAGTCGGGGATCGGTGCGATCCCGGACGCGAGTTTCATGTTCGAGGAGGGACAGTACGTGACGTGCGTGCCCGTTTCGGCCAGTATCTCCCGCTCTTCGTCGTCGGTCCACACGCAGTGAGCGAGGACGACGTCCTCGCCGGTCAGTCCCACCTCGTCCAGCCAGCGGATGTTCCGCATTCCGGTGTCGGCCTCGACGGTTTCGATCTCGCCGCGGTTCTCGCTGGCGTGGGTGTGGATCCGCACGCCATCGTAGCGGTCGGCGATCTCCCTGGCGCCGCGGAGGCAGTCCTCGGTACAGGAGACGGCGAAGCGCGGCGTGACGGCGTAGCGGATCCGGTCGTCGAACGCCCCGTGGTACTCGCGGACGAGCGCTTCGGTCTCCGCGAGCGCCGTGTCGGTCTCCTCGCGCAGTCCCTCGGGCGCGTTGCGGTCCATCAGGACCTTGCCGAGGACGCCGCGGATCCCCATCTCGCCGGCGGCCTCGAACGCGCGGTCGGCGTGATTGACCGAGAGGTGGTCGATCACCGTCGTCGTCCCGTGCTCGATACACTCCAGATAGCCCAGGCGGGCGGCGATCTCCATCTCCTCGGGGGAGAGTGCCGACTCCATCGGGAGGACGTACTCGAAGAGCCAGTCCAGCAGTTCGGTGTCGTCGGCGATTCCCCGACCGAGGCTCTGGACCGAGTGGACGTGGCCTCCGACCAGCCCCGGCGCCAGCAGGTCGTAGCGCCGTTCCTCGTGGTCCGGATACTGTGCCACGAGGTCCGCGCGGTCGCCGACCGCCGCGACTGTCGCCCCGTCGACGACGACGGCCCCGTCGCGGACCACCGTCTCGGCGTCGGCGACCACCGTTCCCGAGAGTATCATACCACCGCGACTAACGGCTGAATCCCTCAAAAGTCTTTGTTTCGGGCCGATGCTTGCGGCGCCGCCGCGACGCGGTCGCCCCCTCCTGCTCACGACACGTTGACTTTCCGCCGGATGGCGTCGTTTACGACTCGTTGGCCTCCCGCCGGATGGCGTCGTTCACGACTCGTTGGCCTTCGGTCTGACGGCATCGTTTACGACTCGTTGGCCTTCCGCCGGACGGCGCCCAGCAGGACGTCGGTGCCGACGAGGACGTCCTCCCACTCGGTGAACTCGCTCTCGCGGTGGCTGATCCCGTCGACGCTCGGGACGAAGATCATGCTCGTCGGGCAGATCGTGTTGAGATAGTTGGCGTCGTGGCCGGCGCCGCTGACCAGGCGGGTGTAGTCGTGCCCGCACTCCTCGATGGCGTCGACGACGGTCTCGATACAGTCGGCGTCGAACGGGTCGGCGTCGACGCGCATGATCTGCTCGAACTCGTAATCGAGGCCCTCGCGCTCGGCGGCGTGGGCTATCTCCGCCTCGATCTGTTCGACGGCGGCGTCGACGGCCGCGTCGTCGTACGAGCGGAAGTCGACGGTCAGTTCGACGGTCTCGGGGATGACGTTGATCGCGTTGGGCCAGACGTCGAGGCTGCCGACGGTGCCCACGAGGTCGACGCCGCCGGTGGCGGTGATCCGCCTGACCGCCTGTATCACGTCGCTCGCGCCGACGAGCGCGTCGTGGCGCATGTCCATCGGCGTCGGGCCCGCGTGGTTGGCCTGCCCTTCGAAGGAGACGTTCATCCAACTGAAGCCGAACACGCCCTCGACGGCCGCGACCGGCAGCTCCTCCTGTTCGAGGAACGGGCCCTGCTCGACGTGCACCTCGAAGTAACAGTGCAGGTCGCGTGGCTCGCAGGGGGCCTCGCCCCTGTAGCCGATGCGTTCGAGTTCCTCGCCGAAGCGGTTGCCGTCCTTGTCCTCGCGCGAGTATGCGTACTCGCGGTCGAACACGTCACAAAAGACGCCGCTACCGAGCATATCCGGCTGGAAGCGCACACCCTCCTCGTTGCTCCAGGCGACGACTTCGAGGGGTCGCTCGGTGGTCTCGTCGGCGTCGTTCAGCGTCTCGACGACTTCGAGCGCGCCGAGCACGCCGACGACGCCGTCGAAGCGCCCGCCGTTGTACTGGCTATCGACGTGCGAGCCAAATAGTACCGGGGCCAGGTCGGGGTTCGCGCCCTCGCGGCGACCGAAGATGTTGCCCATCTCGTCGACGGTGACCGAGAGCCCGGCGTCCTCGAACCACTCGACGAGGGTGTCCCTGGCCTCCCTGTTCTCGTCGGAGAGCGCCGGCCGGTTGACGCCGCCGGCCTCGGTGGCGCCGATCTCGTTGAACGATTCGAACCGCTCGCGGAACCGCGATCCGTCTACTCGTACGTCGCTCATACGTCCACCAACCGGAACCGAACTCTTGAATCTGGCGGCGCCGTTCCGGGCGTCCCGGCCGACTGGCAAACGAGCGTCCACCTCGCGTCGCCGGACCGGGACGCGCGTCGACCCGTCAGTCGGATAACCGAAAAACCGAAACCCCTGTCGGTCCTGGTGTGCGATGTGCCATCTAGCAGTGAGTCCGTAGAGTTCCGCAACGCGGTGGTCCTCGACGGGACCGGGGGCGCGCCGTTCGAAGCGCACGTCCACGTCGCTGACGGGCGGATACAGCGAGTGAGCGACGAACCGGCCGGCGCCGACCGTGAGATCGACCTCGACGGGTCGTACCTCGCGCCCGGTTTCGTCGATATGCACGCCCACTCCGAGTTGCGCCTGCTCGACCATCCGGAGGCCGCCGAGAAGCTCACCCAAGGGGTCACGACCGAGGTCCTCGGACAGGACGGCGTGAGCGTCGCACCGATCCCCGAGCGGCTCAAAGCCGAGTGGGCCGACCGCCTCGAACCGCTCGACGGCGCGACCGACGAGCCCTGGCCGTGGGTGACTATCGGTCGCTACCTCACCGAACTCGAAGCCGCCGAGCCCGCGGTCAACGTCGCCTACTACGCCCCGCACGGCAACCTCCGCTCGCTCGTCGCCGAGTTCGAGGATCGCGAACTCTCCGACTGGGAGGTCGAAACCCTCCGCGAGGAGTTGCACAAGGCGCTCGACGCCGGCGCGTTCGGGCTCTCGACCGGGATGATCTACCCGCCGAGCTCCTACGGCCGCGACGACGAACTCGAGGCGCTGGCGACGGCGCTCGGTCGGCGCAAGTCGTTCATGGTCTCGCACGTCTGGAACGAAACCGACCAGGTCGTCGGCTCCATCGAGCGGTTCATCGATATCTGCCGGCGTGGCGGCTGCCAGGCCCACATCTCGCACCTGAAAGTTGGCGGCCAGCGCAACTGGGGGAAATCGAGCGCCATCGTCACGCTGCTCGACGCCGCGGAGTCGAGTCACTCCAGAGTGACCTTCGACCAGTACCCCTACACCGCCGGGTCGACGATGCTGACCGCGCTGCTCCCGCCGTGGGCGCGCCAGGGCGACTCCGAGGACATCAAGGCGACCCTCCAGCGCGAGGAAGACGTCCGGCGGATCGCCGACGACATCGGCTCGGAGGGTGACTGGGAGAACCTCGCCCGCGCCGCAGGGACGTGGGAAAACATCCTCATCACCCGCACGAAAAGCGGCGCCCACCAGGGCAACACGATCGCCGAGATAGCGGAGGCCAGGGACGCAGTCCAGTCGGCAGCCTCGGCCGCCGAGATCGACGGTGTCGACCCCGTCGAGGTGATGTGCGAACTGCTCGTCGAGGAGGACCTCGACGTGACGATGGGCGACTTTATCATGTCCGAGGAGGACATCGAGCGATTCATCGCCGACGAGCGAGGCACCTTCTGCACCGACGGTATCTTCGGCGGGAAACCCCATCCTCGTGCGATCGGCACGTTCGGCCGGATCCTCGAGCGGTACGTCCGCGAGCGCGAGGTCATTCCGGTCGAGACGATGGTGTACAAGGCCGCCGGCCACCCCGCGGACATTCTTGGCCTGGACGACCGCGGCTACGTCAGGGAAGGGAACGTCGCCGACCTCGTCGCGTTCGACCTCGCGGATGTCTCGGAGAACGCCACCTACGAGGAGCCGTACCAGCTGACCGACGGGATGGAGTACGTCCTCGTCGGCGGTTCTATCGCGGTCGAGGACGGCGAACCGACCGGCGTCGCCGCCGGCGAGGTGCTGCGCTCGACCGAGGAGTGGGGCGGCGACACGCGGCCGTATCTCGACCGTCACGACCCTGACGAGGCGTAACCGGCGTCGACGACCGTCCACGGATCGGTCGAGACACCGCGAATGTGACACACACCCATAGCTATTTGTGAGCGCTCGGTCAACCGTCGAGTGGTTCAATGAGCGAGAGCAGTCAGACATACCAGGTGGTCCGATGAGCGCCGAGTCGAGCAGCCGTGGCGACCGCGTCGGGATCTATCTCCAGGACAAACACCCGATCACGGAGAACATGGAGCTGGTGCAGTACGCCGAGAAGCAGGGCGTCGACGAGGTCTGGCAGGCGGAGTCGCGGCTGGCCCGTGACGGGATCACGCCCATGGCCGCCTACGCCGCGGTGACTGACGAGATCGCCATCGGCTCCGGCGTGATCAACAACTGGACGCGCAACGCCGCGCTGATCGCCCAGACGATGAGCACGCTGGAGGAACTCGCCGGCCCGGACCGCATCAGGTGCGGGATCGGGGCCTGGTGGGACCCACTGGCCGAGAAGGTCGGCATCGACCGCTCGGGCGCGCTGCGCGCGATGCGCGAGTGCGTCGAGGTCACACAGGACCTGCTGGCGATGGAGAACGTCACTTACGACGGCGACTACGTCCAGATGCGCGACGTGGAACTCGACGTCGTCCACGGCGACGCCGGCCCGCGAACGGTGCCGGTGTACGTCGGCGCCACCGGCTTCAAGATGCTCGAACTGACGGGTCACTTCGCCGACGGCGCCGTCCTCAACTACCTCGTCAGTCCCGAGTACAACGAGAAGGCCCTCGACGCCCTGGAGACCGGCGCCGAGCGCGGCGACCGCACGCTCGAAGACATCGACCGGCCACAGCTCGTGGTCTGTTCGATGGACCACGACATCGACGTCGCGCTCGACAACGCCCGCGAACTCATCACACAGTACCTCGGGCAACAGCCCCACATCATGAAAGCCAGCGGCGTGAGCCAGGATCTCATCGACGAGGTTGGCGAGGCCATCGGCGGCTGGCCGGCCGACGCCGAGGACATCCAGGAGGGGATGCACATCGTCCCCGACGAGGTGGTCCGCAAGCTCACCGCCAGCGGAACGCCCGAACAGTGCCGCGAGAAAGTCCGCGAGTACGCCGAGTCGGGCTGTCAGTGCCCTGTTCTCTACCCGCTGGGCGACGACCCGCGGCTGATGATAGACGAGTTCGCCGACGGCTACCTGTGATACGGTCGGTTGTACCGATGTACCGGTGATTCGCCGGGCAGTCCGGCGAATCCCGAAAATGACTTCCAACCGACCGTATGGCGCGTCGGTGAGGCCTTCGAACGGACCGCCGCCGGATCCATTTTGCGGGATGCGGGAGTTATTTGCCGGCGGACTGCCACGGTAGTCCCATGGCAGCACCCAACTGGAGCCGTACCGCCAGTGTCACCGACGACCTGCTGGACTGTGTCGGCAACACCCCGCTCGTGCGTCTCGACGGCGTGAGCGAAGACGAGGAGTTCGATGTCTACGTCAAACTCGAGTTTCTCAACCCCTCGGGGAGTCTCAAGGACCGCATCTACCGCGAGATGATCCGGAGTGCCCGCGAGCGGGGCGAGCTGACCGACGACATGGAGATCCTCGAGTGTTCGACCGGGAACGCGGGTATCGCCTGCACACTCGTTGGCCAGCAGTTCGGCCACGACGTGACCATCGTCATGCCGGAGGGGATGAGCGAGGAGCGAAAGAAGACCGTCCGCGCCTACGGCGGCGACCTGATCGAGACGCCCGGTGGCGAGAGCGATGTCGACCTCTCGATCGAGAAAGTCGAGGAGCTCCTCGAGGAGCACCCCGACCGCTACTGGTTCCCCAACCAGTTCGCCAACTCGGACAACCCGGCGGCCCACGAGCGGACGACGGGGCCGGAGATTCTGGACCAACTCGGCGAGGCCCCCGACGCGTTCGTCGCCGGCCAGGGCACCGGCGGCTCGCTCACCGGAATCGGGCGAGCGCTCCGCGAGGCTGACCCGTCGGTCGAGCTGTTCGCCCTCGAACCCGCGGAGGCGCCGATCCTCGCCTGTCGCCAGTGGGGCACCCACGAGATCGAGGGGATCGGCGACGGCTTCGTCCCCGAGAACCTCGACCCGGAGCTGATGACCGGCGTGGTCACGGTCGAGAGCGAGGTCGCGATCGACCGGTCGCGAGAGATCGCGGCTGAAGAAGGGCTGTTCTGTGGTATCTCGAGCGGCGCGAACGTCGAAGGTGCGGTGAAAGTCGGTCGCGAGCGCGATGTGGACTCGGTCGCCACCTACGTCTGTGACACCGGGATGCGGTACTTCTCGACGAAACTGTTCGAATCCGACTACGAAATCGACAGCCCAGACCGCGAACACCCGCTGGACGAGCGGACGAAAGACGTCCTCGACGCCCATCAGGACGGCTGGACGATCATCGAGTGACGACGCGCGGTCGGGGCCAGAACCCGGTATCGGAGTCACACCGCAACCGGTATCAGGGCTACCGCGGATCTCTCGGCCGGAATGAGATATCTGGCCTGGGCGGTGCTGGCGCTGGTGGCGTACTCGCTGGTCCCGCCGCTGTCGAAACTCGCGTCCGAGGAGATACCGATCATGGTCGTCGCGCTCGTCGGGAACGCGCTGATCACGGTCGTCAACCTCGCCGTCGTCCTCTACTTCGACGACGGAGTGGTGTCGGCGCTAACCTCGTCCCACGCCATCTACGCCGTCGGTGCGGGGCTTGCGCTGACCGTCGGCGTTCTCTCGTACTTCTATGCGCTCTCGATCGGCGAGGTGAGCGTCGTGACGCCCGTGTTCGGGCTGTTCATCGTCGGTAGCGCTGCGGTCGGGATGGCGGCGCTGAACGAACCCGTCACGGCGCGGAAACTCACCGGACTGGGGTTCGCCGTCGTCGCCGTCTATCTCACGTCGACGGCGTAGCCACGACCCACGAAACGCATCGCCACCGCCCGCGGACCCAATCGCCGCGTGGTGACGACGCCACCGGTCCGCTCGGCTACCGGTCCGCTCGACCGGCGGTCCGCTCGCGCGCTACGTGCTGTACCGGTCGGTCACTTCGGCGATGTCCGGTTCGATCCGGGTCACGCCGCCGGTCGCACGCTTTGCCCCCTCGGTGTCCTTGAGGCCGAAACCGGTCGAGCAGACGACGACGGTGTCGTCCTCGTCGACGATATCGCGGGAGAGTGCCTCGCGGACGCCGGCGACGGGGGTGGCCGCCGCGGGTTCGACGAAGATCCCCTCGTTGCTCCCGAGCAGTTTCATCGCGTCGAGGATCGCCTCGTCCGGGACGACCACGGAGGTCCCGTCGCTCTCTTCGAGGGCGCGGCAGGCCTTGACCGTGTTTCGCGGGCGCCCGACGGCGATGCTGTCGGCCAGCGTCTCCGCGACGTCGGCGGCGTCCTCGTGGCCGTGGAACGCGTCGTGGATGGCGGTCGCGCCGTCGGCCTGGACGCCGAGCATCTTCGGATGGTCGTCGACGTACCCCAGTTCGTAGAACTCGCGAAAGCCCTTCCAGGCGCCGGCGATTGTGCAGCCGTCGCCCATCGAGAAGACGACCCAGTCGGGCACCTCGCCGCGGACGACCGACTGCTCGGCGAGCTCGTGTCCGACCGTTCGCTTACCCTCGACCTGGAAGGGGTTGATCGCAGCGTTGCGGTTGTACCAGCCGAACTCCTCGGTGACCTCGACGCTGAGGTCGTAGGCCTCATCGTAGGTGCCTTCGACGGCGAGGACGTCCGCGCCGTAGATGAGCGGCTGGGCGAGTTTCCCTTCCGGCGCGTCGCCGGGGACGAAGATGCGACAGTCGAGGCCGCCGCGGGCGGCGTAGCCCGACAGCGAGGCGGCCGCGTTGCCCGTCGACGCACAGCAGATGACGTCCCGGCCGGCGTGGCGGGCCTTCGTCACCGCGACCGAACTCGCGCGGTCTTTGAAACAGCCGGTGGGATTGCGGCCGTCGTCTTTGACGAGTGTCTCGACGCCCAGAGCGTCACTGAGCCGGGGGGCGTCGAAGAGATCCGTCCCACCCTCGTTGAGCGTGACCGGGTCGGCTTCGTCGTCGACCGGGAGAAAGGCCTCGTACTTCCACTGAGTGTCGATGTTGCCGTCCAGGTCGGCGTCGAAGCGGTCGTGGACCACGTCGTAGTCGTATTTCACTTCGAGGATGCCCTCGACGCCGTCGTGTTCCGGGCAGGTGTAGATGACCTGCTCCGGGTCGTACTCGGCGCCACAGAGGGTACACTCCAGAGTGGTTACGTGAGCTAACGCCATGTGCGAACCCAGTTCGGGCGCTCACTTAAGCATCCCGCACTGCCGGCCGAGACGGGACCTCGCGCTGTCACAGTCGGTCCGGGAACGGGAAGTCACTCGGCCGCGGGCCCGCGGTGGAGGAAGGCCCCGTCGCCGGGGTCGGCTAGCACCTCGTGGTCGCGGGCGGCGACTTCACCGCCGGCGATCACGGTGTCGACGCGTGCGCTCCATTCGCGGCCCGCGTAGGGCGTCCAGTCGCCG
>JGI12575J12848_1000811_pt1 | contig 16307 bp, 10 predicted proteins | sample A23P1SouthBayCA_2_FD_12848 | JGI IMG/M metagenome (IMG submission 12848) | reverse complement strand
TTATCTGCTTTCACCGGGAGGTGAGGTAGGTTCTGAAACTATTATATCAAGCCGATACCCAAATTTTCAGTGGCAGGGTAGTTTAGATGTTCGTTATCGGTTGGTGGTTGTAGCGTCAAAGGGTGATGAAAGCCCACAGTCATTGATGGACGGAGCAATAAGTACAGAGCCTATTCAATTGGTTGGGGTAAACGGATCTGGTTCATTGCTGGATTATGAAATGCTGGATATTCTTGTTGATGGTTCTGGATTTCAATATCCCAGTTCGGGAGTGCAGAATTTAGAACCCGGTACTCGATATTTTTGGCGAATTGTGAGTCAGCTGGAAACAAATGATGGTATTGAGGAAAGAGAATCGGAGATCTGGACTTTTACTCTCGCAGATATGCATAAATTATCTGGCGATCAACAAGCGATAGAAGTATCCAGAATCCTGGAGCGCATTTTAGGTGACCGGTTTAGAGAGATTAGTAAAAATGGTTTTTCGCTTGAGTCTGTAGAAATTGAGGGACAGAGCTTTCGTAGTGGACAGGCTGTACAAAAGCTGAGAGAGCTTGATAGAAGAAACGAGCAAGGGGATGTGTCAATACTGATAGAAAATTAATTATTGTCATGAAAGTCCTGCTAAAATACTTTTTGTTGCTATTGGTAATGGGTGTGTTGGGCATCGGAGCACAAGTTTATGACGCAAATGATCGCCCTTTGGCTTTTGTGCAAAAGTTCAAGCCAAGTGTCGGAATTGAGAAAAATGGAGAGTTTAAAGATATCAAAGAGCGAGGCAAACCCCTTTTTGATGGTGATACATTAAGAACTGATCAGAATGGTTTTGCCCTAGTTCAGTTTATGGATAAAAGTATTGCCAAAATAAGGCCTGATTCCCGATTAATTATTCAGGGTAACATCGAGAATAAGCAAAATACAAGCACTCGTATTGGATTGGAGTTGGGAGAGATACTGCTGAATGTATCGGAACGGGGGTCACAAGATTTTGAGGTGACCACAAATTCGGCAGTGGCATCTGTAAAAGGAACTTCTTTTGGCGCTACCGTTGATGATTATTTCTGGGTTGAGGAAGGGAACGTAGAGGTGGCATCAAAGCAGACCGGACAAAGCGTTACGCTTTCTGAAAAGATGTATGGTCAAGTTCAGGAGGATGGTTCTATAGAATCCGGAGAATTGACGGATGAGGAGCTGGAGAAAAGAAAAGCAGAGTATTCTGAAATGAACGAGAAGCTTGAGCCAACGATTTATAAAGTGCGTTTTACCAATGAGGATGGAGAAGAAAGGGTCATTGAAATGAAAGTCTTTGAAAATGAAAACTAAAAACTTTTAGATACTATTACGGGTGAAAGGGGTAGCTTTAATAAAAAAGATAGTATTCCTTATAGCTTTTACAGGCATAGTATGTCTTGATGTGGAGGCGTTATCAATTCCTGAGGCTGTCCCGATACAACATCAGAAACCTACCTTTGTTGAACGAAACACCCCGTTTGAGCTTCGTTTTTCAGCACCATCAGTTAATGCAAATGATGTATCTGATGCATATATTTTTTACAAGATAGATGGTGAAATGGGATTCCGTCAAAAACACGCAGCCCTTGTATCTTCCAGTTTCTTAACAGAGTTAACAATTGAGGATACGCAGGCAAGTGAGCTGGAGTATTATTTGCAAATTCATCTAAATAATGGTGAGACCCTTACTTATCCACGTAACAATGCTTCCGGAAGTCCTGTTCGTGTTGAGATCGTTGATCCGCAGCAAGATGATCGGCAACGTTTTGTAGAAGAAACTGGTATTGATTATACAATTCTTTCACCTGATCCCGGCTCGGCTGTTTTACAGCAGGATGTGGTTGTAGCACTGACCTTGTTTTATGATCCCAGTGAAATTGATACTTCATCTTCTTTTCGTATGTATGTTGATGAAGAAGATGTGACCGAGCAAGCGAATGCCAGTGATTACTTTTACACCTATTCTCCCGAGGGTTTATCGATGGGAGAGCATAAGGCTGAGATTAGAATTAAAAAGAAAGATAGCACAATTGTTCTTGCTGATTGGAATTTTTCAGTCATAACTCCCGGTCAATCTGGAAGTACTTTGAGAGATGAAAGGGAGAAGAAAAGCTGGATGCCGCAGGGAAACGTGGAGCTACGCGCGCGTAATCAGCAGGTGGGTGGATATTCAAATGATGCGTTGAGTGGGAATGTCAGAATATCCGGGCAAAAGGGGAAGGTTTCTTATTCGGCTTTCGGATTGCTGACAACCCAGGAAGATCAACGATTACAGCCCCAAAATCGCTATGGACTTAATTTATATGTTGGTAATTGGCTTGAACTTGAGGCGGGCCATGTGTATCCAACACTCAATACCTATACTATTGCCGGTCAACGCATGCAGGGTATTAATGCAGGGTTTCATTTTTGGAGTGAAACACTAAACCTGCAGCTTATTTATGGAAAGTTGCGACGTGGAATTAATAATATTTATGATGAAATTTCTGTCGAAGAATATGCATTCGGAGGGGAACAAAACACAGCTCGTTCATATGCACTAAGTACTGCAGACAATGGAACATTTCGGCGCAATATTGCCGGTGGACGTATTGGATTCCAGAAAGAGGACCGGTTTAATTTTGGTATTAACGTGATTAAGGTTGAAGATGATACCAACTCAATTCGTCTTATTAATGATTTTAATGATGTGATGGCTATAAATCCTGATCTTGCAAATAATCTTAATAGCCAATATCGAGAGGAGTTGGAAAATAATCCGGATGAGCTCGGTGTAAGTGGGAATCCAACCCCCAGAGGTAACTTTGTGGCCGCATCGGATATAGAGGCACAATTTGACAATAATCGCATTCATTTTGAAGCTGATGGAGCGATTAGTTTACTTAATCAGGATATCTCTGATGGAATATTAACACAACAGGCGGCTGATCGTATTGGGTTCGATATTGCTGAAGATACCGAAAATATGCTTGATCGTCTTTCTTGGCTTATCATTATCAACGAAAATATGGAAACATTACCTATTCGCTTTGATGATGCTACAGGTAGTTCAGCAGGGGTGTTTTTCCCAACAAGTATTTTGGCGGGTCAGTCTCAATTGGGACTTAGCTATTTTAATAACGATTTTCGGATACGTTATAGATGGGTCGGGCCGGGATATAACTCTCTGGCGAATACAACAATTCGAAAAGATATTGCCGGGTTTTCATTGAGAGATCGCGTCCAATTATTTGAGAACCAGCTATATGTAACACTTGGTTACGACAACCTGCGTGATAACGTAGTAAATAACAGGGACGCTACCACGGGCACTATAAACTACCGTAGTAATATTAGCTGGTATCCGCTTAATCAAGATTGGCCAAGGATTAGTCTGGGTGTGATGAAGCGTACCAGAGATAACGAAGTAGAATTGAATAATCCGATTGTAGCATCTGTCGTCGGTACGCCGGAGCAAGCGGCAGTACAGAATATTACGATTCAAAATGGAGATACGCTTGCTACAGTATCACCCCGGCAGTCTGATACTTATCAGTTTACTGCGTCGGTTAGCAAGGAATTTTCTCTGCTGGGAGCTTCCCATAATGCCAGTATCAATTACTCCCTCTTGAATACTTCTGATCGGGTGTTTGAGTATGGAGATGCAGAAAGTCACAGCATTTCGGTTCGTGTAGTGAATCGATTTCAAAATCTGCCCCTACAAACAAATATTGGATTTAATTACAACAACTCAGAAACATCTGGGGGTCTTAATGATGTGAATATTTTTGGTGCACATGTAGGGGGAAGCCTGTTCATCTTTGATGATAAACTAAACCTTGAAATGTCATTGGCCTTTACCAAAAATAGGGCTGAATCTATTCCGTTAGTAACTAATAACAATAATACTCCGCAGCTCTCATTTGATGATTACTACATGCCGGGCATGTCAGAGGATGGATCGATAAGAGAAAGTAATTCTTTTATGATAAATACTCGGACGAGGTATAATTTAAGTGAACGACACTCCTTTCTTATAGATTTTAAGTATTCGAATATTCGTAATTTGCTCTCCTCCTCTATTGTGTATCCGAATGACCATCTGCTCCAACTGCGCTATATTTTCAACTTTTGATTATGGCCGTAGTTCAAAAGACATGGAAAAGTAATCTTGTTTTGTCGGGACTGCTGCTTGGCAGCTTGTTACTGACCCTCATGCTGGCTTTTTCTCCTCCTGCAACGGAACTTAAAATGAATGTAACGGATCAGCTGTTTGAGCTGCGCGGTCCAATCTCTATAGAAGACTCATCTATTGTAATAGTTTCGATTAGTCAGCAGGCCGATCAGGAGATACCATATAAATATCCATGGCCTACGAGTTTACATGCAAAGCTTGTAGACCATCTAAATGAAGCAGGAGCAAAAGCGATTGGATTTGATGTGCTTTTTGACAAGCGGGACAACTATAATCTTTCCAACGACTCGGTATTTGCAGATGTAATAGATAAATATGGTAATGTTGTTTTGGGTTCCAATATCCAAAGTACAGAACAGAGCAGAGGACAGGGCAGTAGCTCAAGGTCACTCATGCACGTAAAGCCTAATCGCGTATTGCAAAATGCAAATAACAGTCGGAGCGGCATAGTAAGAGCTCATTACGATAGTGACGGAGCTATTCGAAAATATATATTGAATCTCGAGTATAATGAGCAGCAGCTTTATTCACTGGGATTGGAGTTGCTGAAAATATATTCCCGGATTGACTCAAACCAGATCAATGAAACTGAGAAATACTTGGATTTTGGACCATACCACATTCCCAAGGTCGGGAATAAATTGATGTCGATAAATTATTTTGGACCTTCGGGTACTTTTCCCCGTTATTCGTTTGAGACTGTAATTGACGATTCTAGCATTGTTCTTGCTTCCGAAGATTCAACATTTGAGATAAACTCATTTTCTGATCCCAATTTTGGTTTAAGGCATACTGATGTTTTTGAAGATAAGATTGTGCTGGTTGGAGCAACCATGCCAGAGCTGCATGATTTGCATGCAACTCCTTTTGCTGAACAGGGTACTATGCCCGGAGTGGAAATGCATGCCAATGCTATCCAAACTATTTTATCAGGAAATTATATTTATCATATTGATCCCTGGAAAAATATGGTCCTTTTGGCTATTGCTATTATTGTGATGGTCTTTGCTATCCGTCGCCTTTCTGGATTTTGGGGTTTTGGATTATACTTTCTCGTGAGTTTATCTATTATAGGGATTGTGATCTGGATTTTTTTGGCGTTTAACATGGTGGTGGATGTCGTCGCAATGCTGACGGCAGTAACAGTTGGTTATGTTGCTACCCAGAGTTATCAATATGTTGAGGAACAGCGTGAGAAAAGCCGTATAAAAGCATTATTCTCATCCTATGTTTCGCCGGCTATTGTTGATGAAATGGTGGAAGAAGGGAAGGAGCCTGAGCTTGGTGGTGATGAAGTTTATATGACGGCCTTTTTCAGTGATATTCAATCGTTCTCTACTTTTTCTGAGCAGATGCCTGCCAAGACTCTGGTAAAGCTTATTAATGAGTATTTATCGGCCATGACGAACATTATACAAGAACACGGGGGGACTCTGGATAAATATATCGGGGATGCGATTGTAGCCTTTTTTGGCGCTCCTGTTCCGCGCGAAGATCATGCTTATGAAGCGTGTATTGTATCTCAGCTTATGCACTATGAACTGGCTAATTTACGGGAACACTGGAGGAGAGAGGATAAATATTGGCCAGAAGTTGTAGAGCACATGCGAAATCGTATTGGCATTAATACAGGAGTGATGGTAACAGGAAATATGGGGTCGGAAAGTCGGTTTAATTATACCATGATGGGGGACAATGTAAACCTCGCGTCCCGGTGCGAAAGTGGAGCTAAGCAGTTTGGAACTTATACGATGGTTACCAAGAGTACCAAGGAAGAAGCTGAAAAATATGGTGAACGTTGTGTGTTTAGGTATCTTGGTCGCATTATTGTAAAAGGACGAACGGAGTCGGTGGAGGTCTATGAGATCATGGGACTTCGCGACAAAATGAATGAAGATGATTTTGCTTGTAAGGAGAAGTTTGAACAGGGAGTTGGAGCTTACAAAAATAAAGCGTGGGATCAGGCCATAGAATTATTTCAGGAATCTTCGGAGTTGGAAAGTATTGTCCCGAACGATGATTCCTTTATTTCTACAAATCCATCTCTGGTATATATAAATCGTTCTAAGGCATTAAAAGAAAATCCGCCTCCTCAGGATTGGGACGGGGTTTTTATAATAGAATAAAAATGATATTTCAGAGGAATTTAGTTTGCCAAATACCTCAGTAAAGTCGTATCTTTGATCTTCGAGGGTAGGCCCTACGCAGCCAGCTCCCTCTGAACTCCGTCAGGACCGGAAGGTAGCAGCGGTAGGAGGTCGTAGCGGCGTGATGTAGGTCGCTTACCCTCTCTTTTTTTATCCTATCTTTTGTTCGATATCATTTGCAATATGTTCGGCGTGGACACGCGTATTCTCTATGAATAATTTGCTGGTATCCATTCCGCCGCAAACGACGCCGGCTACATACATTCCCTTGCGATTAGTTTCGAGAGTTTTCTCATCATATACAGGCATCTTATCTTTATCATCAGTAAGATTAATTCCAAAACTCTTCATCAAGTCGAAGTTAGGTTTATAACCGGTCATAGCTAATACAAAATCATTAGCAATGGTCTTTAGTCCGTTGGGAGTATCCAAGACGACTTCATTTTTCCTGATTGTTTTCACTGCGGTATCAAAGTAACCGGTAATTTCCCCATTTTTAATGCGATTTTGAATGTCAGGTTTCACCCAATACTTGACAGATTCTTTGATTTGCGAATCGCGAACAGCAATTGTCACGTTGGCATTCGTACGGTAGGTTTCCAGTGCAGCATCAACAGCTGAGTTTCCCCCGCCAATGACAAGCACATCCTGCCAGGCATAGGCATGGGCTTCATCATAATAGTGACGAACCTTTTCGAGTTCTTCACCGGGGATATTCATCATTTTTGGAACATCGTAAAATCCGGTAGCTACCACTACTTTTGAAGCTTCATAGCTGCTTCGATCAGTTTTTATCGTAAAAGCCTGGTCTTGGCCGGAAATATTCTGCACTTCTTCGTAGAGATGGATATCCAGATCATAGCTTTCGGCGGCACGACGATAATATTCCAGCGCTTCGCGGCGCGTTGGTTTTGGGTTGTGAGATATGAAGGGGACATCGCCAATTTCTAACCGCTCGGAAGTAGAGAAAAAGGTCATATCCTTAGGATAGTGAAAGATGCTATTAACTAAACAGCCTCTTTCAATAATTTTTGTAGGGATGTTTTTTCGTTTAAGTTCAATAGCAGTGGCCAATCCTATGGGACCGGCACCAACAATGATGACCATGTGAGTTTTTTTGATGTTCGAAAATTGAGTGTATTAAAATACAGTTTTTATCAAGAGGTACCCAAGATCAGTTTTATGAAATTATCGATATGGGGGATAGACAACTCCTATAGATTGCTACTCAAGTAGTTTTCAATTATAAAGTTGAGCCAACCGCGGGGTTTACTCCAAAAGCCAACGTGTCCACCCTGCTCAGTAATGATATAATCAGTAGACGGGTTTTGATTTATCTTAGCCAAAGGCATAGCCTCAATAGGGCAAAGCGGATCTTCTTTACTATGAATGAAAAGGGTGTCGATGTTAATACTATCTATAAATCGTCGCGCAGAACATTGTTCATAGTAATCGTCGGCCCCATCAAAACCGTGAAGAGGGGCTGTAACCTTATCATCAAAATCATAAATAGTAGACCCGTTAAAGTGGGGTAATTCGGGGAATTGCTTTTGTTTCATATGAAGCTTTTTGCGTAATGTCCGTAGAAAGCGGTATTCGTAAATACGGTGAAATCCTTTTGACAGGATGATTGAACCGAGTCGCAAGTCGTAGGGTACCGATACGGCAACAGCGGTATTAACCAAGCTATCATCTCCGGTTTCACCAAGATATTTTGCCAATGCATTGCCCCCCAGCGAAAAACCAACGGCTCCAATTGTTTTATCAGGATAGTTATCTGAAATCCAGTTGAAAACGGTTTGATAATCATTGGTTTCTCCAGAGTGATAAAATCGAGGCTGATCATTGAGTTTTGACCCACAGCCCCTAAAGTTTACTCCTGCTACCGAATAACCATTTTTGATAAGTACCTTCATGAGCTCAACCATATAGTATCGTTCGGTTGAGCCTTCGAGTCCGTGGAAAAGGGTGATGATGGCATCGGAATCCGGTTGAATGTGACAGTCAAGTTCCAGAAAATCGTTGTCGGGTGTCGGAATCTCAATGCCATCCAAAGGAGGTTGCCCGGTATCCCCAAATAAAGAGCGGGCTATGGTATGAACATGACCATTGAAGCACCAGAAGGGAGCTCGAAGATGAGGTACATGTCGTAGGTTTGTCTTCATATCAGAATGCTGAAATGGCTATCAGATTTCTATCTTATTCTAAGAGTTAGGCAAATTGTGGAATAATGTTGAGAAAAGAGGATCCAATATGGGTGTATAGATAAGTCAGAGATGTATTACAGAGCTTTTATTTTCGTTATAGGAATTGTTTGTGATCCGTGATCAGTTTCAAGGCGAATAAAATAAACTCCACTGCTTAAATTATCAGCATTGAATGTTACAAAATGGGCCCCGGCTTCTAAATTAGTATTAGCGATTTCACGGACTTTACGCCCCAACACATCAAAAGCGGTTATTGTAATATGGGAATCTTGTTCAAGGTTGAAATGAATGTTGGTTTCTTCGCTAAAGGGATTGGGATAATTCTGAAAAAGTTCAGTTTGTTGAGGAACCTCATCGGCAGTGGCTTGGCCTGTGGGAGAAACTTCAAAAAGATTGCGTGCACGCGCTTCGCCAATTTGATTACGCAGTTCATTTAAATCATCTCCAAAGGCATAGGCGAATCCCACTGTTATTTTAGCGCCAGGATTTAATGTGTAAGGACCCGAGCTGGTAACGGCAGAAACATCCGTGTTTTGTAGGTCTGTTCGTACCGTTCCGGATGTTAGTGAAGCTTCCTTTTCAGCATCAGAAAAACCATCATAAATGCCAAAAGTGACTGAGTCCTGTCTTCCCTCAATCGTGTTATCTATGGCAAGAGCACCTGAAAGTGGCCCTAAATGTGCCACGGCAACGATCGGTTGGTTACTTGATGAGGAGGCATCTGAGATATAGAGCAAGCTATCACTTTCACTAAATGCAATATTGTTATTACCGCTATTACTTCCAATGTCCCAGTCGTTGAACAGGCCGACGTACATATCGTTCATTATCACAAATTGAGTAGGATTCGTGATAGTATACTTAACAAAAACTACATTGCGGATGCCAGGATCATCATAGGCAAAAGTCTCCAGTTGGATGGAAGCTCTTTTTGCACTGTCATTTAAGGTTACAAATCGGGTAGATCCCTTTAGGCCATTTGAGTTGTCTGTAGGTTCGACGGTAACAGCATCTTGGGGAAGGAAATCACGTGAGACCCGCCCATCAGTAGTGCGAACAGCATCAAGGAGCTCTTCATTAAATTGCATTATAAGTCCGCCCTCAAAAAGCAGGTTGTTCCCTTCTTGATATCCGCCGGAACCGTCGGGATATCGAGGGATGAAACCAACACCACCGCGCCCGGACAGTGGGTCAGAAAAACCAAATGTACCCTCTGCCCCAAAAGATGTTTTTACATTATTGCCGGCAAGAATTTCAAAAAACATATCTTCATAAACGAGGGCATTAAAATCATCATAATTCATACTGTTGTCCCGAAATTCTAAACGAAAGGTCGGCATTTCGGTAAGGTCAAAGTCACTTGCAATCGTAATTGGGAAACTCAAATCAACGGTGTCACCAGTAGCAAAGCTACCCAATTGCTGTTGAGAGTTTCGCAGTTCTACTTCACTTTCGTTTAACGATAAAAGCTCCAATTCAAGGTTGGATGTATTATTTCCAACATTGGTTATCCTTACTTCTATAGTCCCTTCTTCGCCGAGTGAAAGCTTATCGCCTTCACTGTTGATGAATTCTTGAGATACCACTTTTAGGCCCGGAAGGTTAGTATTTAATGCTTGGTAGGCATTGATTGAACCATGGCCAAGCTGATTCTTGAGGTCAGGATTTGAATCATCAATATAATTGGCAGAAGCACGGATCTGCATACCTATGCGCTCAGCTCCCCAATTGGGGTGAAGATCCTTAACAAGTACCGCAAGTCCGCTTACAACAGGGGCAGACATCGAGGTACCGGTTTTAGAAATGTAGTTGTGATTAAATGAGGTACTGAGAATATCGGTTCCCGTAGCCAGGACATCCAGCTTATATCCAAAATTGGAATAGGAAGAGCGGTTATTCTCTGTATCGACCGAGCCTACTGCTATTGTTTTATCATAACGGGCGGGATATCCTGTTCTGCTGGCCTCGTTACCAGCTGAAGCAATGACAAGAGCCCCCATTTGTGTGGCAAGATTTATGATATCTACTTCAGATTCAGAGGCCGATCCGCCACTCCAGCTGCAATTGATAATGTCAGCCCCGTTATTTGCGGCATACAAAATACCCTCATACCCAAAGCCAATAACGTCTTCAAAGTTTGGGGCCCCACCGGCTTTTACAGGCATATAGGTGGCATTATAAGCAGCCCCGGCAACGCCCTGTCCGTTGTTTGTGTTTGCTGTGGCTATACCGGCTACGTGCGTACCGTGATCTGTGGCATCATGAATAGGATTATTGTCTTGGGTGATATTTTGATTGTTGCTACCAGACTCCCAGAAATCCCATCCAAAAAGATCATCGGTGAATTCATTATTATCATTATCGATATTGTCTGTAAAATCAGAGTCATTATGCAGGGCATCTTCGAGCGTTATCTGCCCATCGCCATTGTAGTCACTCCCATTATCTTGGAGATAAGTCCGTACTTCTGAAGCTGTTACTTCATTATCGCCGTTTTCATCGGCCTGTGTAAAAGTGGTAGGGGGGATTTCCTCTTGGTTTACCCAGAGATTTTCATTTAGCTCGGGATGCGTATAATCAACTCCGCCATCTACTACAGCAACTATAATATCTCGAGAGCCTTGGCTTAGATTCCAGGCATCAGTAAAATTGTGGGCATCCACAAATTTCTGGATATCCGGATCATTGGGTTGCGCACTCATATAGCGGATATATCGAGGTTCAGCATAGGCTACGCCGGGCATCCTGTTAATTTTTGAGGCAAGTTGGGCCGGATCAATACTGTGGCTGAAAATAACTTCTTGAATGCGGAGGACATCATTTGCAGCCGGCATTTTTTGAGTTTTTACCAGTTGACGAGCTTTGGTTGAAAGAAGGGGACGGCTAACTTGGGCACCGTACTGGTTAAGCAGTTGCTGAACAGCTGTTTTGGGATTATTGCCAATTTTACTTTGAATCTGCTGGAGTTTTTGGTCTGATTCATACTTTATAATAAGCCGATTGGGAAAATAATCGGGTTGCTGTGTTTGGGAGACGCCCAAAACGGGGAGCAGAAAAACAAAGGTCAGGAGAACTGTTAGTAGCTTTTTAAGCATCGTTATATAATGAATAGTTTAAAAAGTAGCCCAAGTCATAAAAAATTAATTGTAAAAATAGTATATCAGTTTAAAAACGTATATCCAATTTGTAGTAAACCAAGAGGGTTTTATAGAACGTAAAAAAGGCAACATTAAAGATTTAATTCAGTTATTGTAACTGTATAATTAATTGGGCAATTTTAGACGCCATTGAATGTCCGTTTTAATCGTATATCGTAATAAATTAACGCACAATGAATAAGAAGGTATTTGTAAGATCTTGCAAGATTTTAACATCTGCATTACTACTGATTTTATCGATAGGTGTTCTTTCCAATGTTATTTATGCTCAATCACAAAATTCATCAGCCAACAATAATGGGATACGTCCCTTAAATTATGATGTAGGGATCCACGGATTGACAGCTAATACTCATTGGCTCAGCGATTTGCATTATAAGGGCAATGTCGATTCCCTGAATTTTGATGGCAGCTCGGAGCTTGAGTTTGTATATCGGAATGTACGTACTATGTTTCCCCGGCTGGGAGTAGGCTTTCAGGTAGTAACCAGCTTTTTTACAGATAGTGAAGACGCCAACTTTGGGATAGGAAGCTGGGGTATTGGGCCTGTCGTTCGCGGTTACCCCTTTAAAACGGACCAACTACAGCCATATGTGCAATTAAACTCATTGTTTGGAAATAACTTAGCAATGGGCACTCTTGCTAATACTGATAAAGACATGGGCTTTAGAGTTCGCTTTGGACTCCGGGCCGGAATGGCTGTTCGGCTTACCAATTCATTAGGAATATTTACTGAGATAGGCTATGACTGGGAGAGCGATCGTCTTTTTAAAGCTGACAGTCGAAACCTACAGGCTAACATTGGAATCGATTACTACCTGTTTAATTAATAGGTCGGTGCTAATTTTTGCTTAGATCGTCATGGGGTCGTTTTAGCGAATCAGGGATATCCTGTTTTGCTTCACGAAGACGTTGAATATATCGTTGACGTTTGATAGCCCCACGGCGCAAGCCATAATAGGTACCTAAAAGGGCCGAGAAAATAACGGTTAGTACAAATACTAATTGCAGTTCTTGTAGCCCCACATCTTTGGTATAGACCCAGAAAATAGTTGGCAAAATAGTGAGAAGTGCCATGGTATAGGCAACTCCTTCCGGGTTTAATGCTTTAATAGCAAACCTGCGACTGATGCCAAAGTTGAGATTTAGGAATATCAGTCCAAAACCGAATAGAAAGAGATAGCCGGTAGTGCCTTCGTGGGCGACATATTGGATAAAGCTGTTAGAGATGAGGATGAACAATAGTCCGAAAACAAGAGAGCCGCTAATGAATGCAAAAGTACGTTGCCAGTTGGTCATGGAAAAAACTTGATTACGTGTTAATAAAAAGATGAACCGGAATCGAAATTAAGCGAATTCTATTTTCAAATGATGTTGAAAATACCAACAAAAAGAAGGGGAAGCTAATTTAGTAGTTGCTGGATATTGGTTCCATTTGGAGCCAGTTTTCAGGGTCCAGGTTTTCGTCGTTTTCACGAATGAGGAAAAACAGGCTTTCACCTTTTGGGGAATCCTCATCGCCGGAAAGCCCGAGAATATCACCTTGACTCAATACTTCACTTTTACGAGCCATAACCTGACTTAAGTTACCATAAGCCGTGATAAAGCGACCGTGTTTAACAAAGATCATATCACCATAGCCGGGGACAGGCCGTACATCAAGTACATAACCCTCGTGTACAGCTTCGACTGAAGATTGGGCGTCCGTTACAATTTCTACTCCCAAGTTGGGTGTTTTTGTTCCATAGACGGGATGCACTTTATTGCCAAAATGTTCGGCAATCGTTCTGCTATCGACCGGCCAGGGGAGCTTGCCTTTATTGGAGGCAAAACGGTTTTCAATTTCTTCCATTTTATTGGAGTCCAGGAAATTATCAAGCTTTATAGGCTCTGAGTATTTTTCAACTTCAGCAGCTCGTTTGGCATCATCCTCAATTTTTTTGGCGGCAGCCAGTTTTTTCTGTCGTTCGGCTTCTAATTGACGAAGCTTTTGCTCCTGGGCTTTTCGTATTTCTTCTTCCCGGCGGATGAGATCAGTCAGCGTATTATTAAGGTTGTCTTTTTGTTGCTGAACCTCCTTCAATTTATTGTTGATCTCTTCCCGATTCTCTCGCAACAGGGCTACATTTTTTTCTTGCTGCTCTTTCTTTTCGGCCAGCTTCTGTTTTTCATTTCGAATCTCTTGTAGTACTTCCTCATTTTTTTCTTGTGCTTTAACCAGCTGCTGTTTGGTTTGTTCAAGTTCTTTTTCGGCTTGACGAATTTCCTGAGCCTGTTGCTCACGATAGTTATTGAATTTTTCGAGATAAAAAGAGCGTATCAGCATTTGATTAATAGAGGAGGCTGAAAAAATAAGTGCCAGCTGGGAGGTACGTCCATGCTTATACAGATAACTCAACGTCTGTTTATAGTTCTCAATAAGCCGCTCTAATTGTGCTCGTTTAGCGTTCAGCGATTCCGTGGTAATAGTGATTTCTTCTTGGATTTGAGACTGTTCCTGCTGTAGCTGAGTGAGCTTTTCATCCTGAAGAGCAATGAGCTGTTTTAAGTTTTGGTATTTCTGGTACAGCGCTTCATATTTTTCATCTGCTCGTTGTAGACGTTGTTCAAACTGCTGAATTTGCTTATTGAGTCGTTCAATTTCAGCGCGGGTATTTTTCTGCTTTTCGACAACATTTTCTCGTAGCTCCTTAAACTCCTTCATGATAGCGGACTGCCCCAACAGGAGGTCGGGAGCCATCAAAAAGCAGGCAATAATCGCTATGAGACTACATGTTTTTTTCATTCGTGATAAATGGGAATATCGTCTGGCAATGTAATTGTTAATGTGTCAAGCGTAGTATTTAGCTCTAATGCTGTTAATTGTAAAGCAATTTTTGATTCACCCTCAAGCCCGAATATACTAATTCTACGTGGAAGGGTGAACCCCTTCATTGAGGTGTAGGCCTCATATTCAATTTTTGAATACGGCAGATTGGTAGATGAAGGCTGCCTGATCTGTCGAATCGTATGTGAATTTTTATGGATATAAACTTTTGTACCGCTTTTTAACTGTAGTTGGTATAGCGTTTCATTTTCCAGAAATTGCTTAACATCTTTTTCTTTGATGGGATAATTAAGCATATCCAAAATATTGAGGGAAGCCAGCCGGTTTATGCGACTAAGGTTTGCTCCCTGTACCGGCACTTTCCGTGCATATTTATCTACTTTGTTATAAATAAGAAGGGTGTCTCCGTCCGTTAGTAGTTCTCCTCCTTCAATACCGATGCCGTTGCGGATCGTTACCAAGCTTTTTAGCCGGTTGCTGGAAAAACGGATGGTAACACGCTCGGTGTTGCCCGGCTCGCTTACAATGGCTCGTCCTTTACCTTTAGCAGTTTGTAAGCTATTGCTGTAATTGGGCAATTGGTTAATGACTTGAGATAGGTTTGCCTGGGATGAACGAAAATTGTCGTCCATAAGTTTTTGGGTACTCGAACAGGAAATCATTGCCAAGCATAAACATCCCCATATCAAGTAGTATACTAAATGTTGATGTAGCTTCACGTTCAATCCGAAATTTTATCTTTGAGATGTGTTTTTGCTGAATCTTTTTCGAGCGCTTTTTGCCACCACTTTTTGGCCTCGTTCGGCTTATCAAGTTTAAGTAAAACATCACCCATATGTTCCAGGATATCAGCGCTGGGATCAGCCGAATTAGCAGCTTGCCGAATATATTTTTGGGCTTTTTGCAATTGGCCTTGTTTATAGTATATCCATCCAACGGTATCCAAGAACGAAGTATTGTTTGGTGAAAACTCTAAAGCCCGAAGCGCCAGTTTTTCTGCTTTGGGAAGTTGTTGTTCTTGTTGGGATAGATAATAGGCGTAATTATTGTAAATAACAGGATTCTGACTATCCAGATCTATGGCTTTCTGATAGTATTCAAAAGCAGAATCCCATTCTTCCAGACCCGCATAAGTGTCGGCCAGGGAGCCAAAAATGTTGGCTTTTAGCGGGCGACGTGCAGGGAGGGTTGATGCTTCTTTGAGATGTTCTTCGGCCTTTTCATATTGACGAGAAGACAAATATGCGTTGCCGAGCATATATAGCAGGATGGGATCTTGAGGGACATTCTGAATAGCCTGCTTGCCTGTTTCGATCACATCGTCAAATCGTCGTTGCTCAAGCAGAAGTTGCAGTCTTTTTTGCCAGGCGGAATCATTTGAGGGAGTTAGTTCATTTGCCCGCTCAAGTGCGCGCAGAGCGTAATTGTTTTGATCCGTGTTCAAAAAGAAATCTGCCGATAACGCATATGCTTTGCCGGTTGCCTGGGAATGTTGTATAAGTTTTTTGAATATGCTATTTGCTATCTGTTGAATCGAAGGATTTGAAGGCTCATTTTTGTATTTGTTATAAATAAAGTGGGCGACTTCTTCTTTGCTTTTATTGCCAAATGTTGAATCGTCTATAAGAAGTCGGAGGGTGGTTTCTGCACTATCCCATTTGGATTGCGTCAAGTAAATGTCGGCCAGGATCATCCGTGATTTCGGATTGTTGCTATTGATCTCAAGGGCATTGCCAATAACATCACGAGCTTCATCTGGTTTCTTTAGTTCCAAATAGTAAT
>JGI12575J12848_1000783_pt1 | contig 16756 bp, 16 predicted proteins | sample A23P1SouthBayCA_2_FD_12848 | JGI IMG/M metagenome (IMG submission 12848) | reverse complement strand
GTCGACGTCGACGCCCTACAACAGGACTTCGTCACGTATCAGGCGATTCGGACGTATCTCAAGGAGTACCGGGGCGCTGAGTACACGCCCGCCGAGACCGACCCACTGGAGCGGGAGGCGACGAACGTCCAGAAACTGCGCGGACGGATGGTTTCGGTCACCGAGGGAAAACTCGAACAGCTCCGTGACGGTGGCCACCTCACGCTCGGTGAGTTCCGGACGCTGGCGGAGATTCAGGTCATCTGTGAGGACTGCAACACCCAGTTCGACGTTCTCGAACTGTTCGACCGCGGTGGCTGTAACTGCGCTTCGGAGTGACTGTCGTCGTCCCGTTCGATTTCTGACGGGTCCCAAACCTTGATATGTGATTCAATCGATTGCACGGGTATATGAGTACGAAGCAGACCGAAACGGGTAGCCGAATTTCGGTCCGTAACATCGGAGGAATCGACGAGGCCGAAGTCGACTTCGAGCCGGGGGTGACGGTGCTGGCGGGCCGCAACGCCACCAACAGGACGTCGTTGCTGCAGGCCATCATGGCCGCGCTCGGAAGCGACAACGTCTCGATGAAAGGCGACGCCGAGGAGGCCCACGTGGAGTTGACCATCGGTGAGGAAACGTACACGCGGACGCTTCAGCGCCGGAACGAAGCGGTACAGACCAGCGGCGACCCCTACCTCGATGACCCCACGGTCGCAGACCTCTTTGCGTTTCTCTTGGAGTCCAACGAAGCCCGCCGGGCCGTCGTGACCGATGCGGACCTCCGTGACCTCATCATGCGACCCGTCGACACCGACGAGATTCAGGCCGAAATCGATCGACTCGTCGAGGAGCGGCGGAACCTCTCCGAGGAAATCGACGAACTGGACTCGCTCAAGGACCGACTGCCGTCGCTGGAAGAAAAGCGCACCCGTCTCCGAAACCAAATCGAGGAGACGACGTCGGAACTCGAAGCGCTCGAAGAGCAAATCGAATCCAAGGACGCCGACGTCGAACAGAGCCGCGAGGAACAGGCCGAACTCGAGGCGAAACTGGAGGAACTGCGCGAGACGCGTTCGGACCTCGAAGATGTCCGGTACGAACTGGAGACCGAAGAGGACAGCCTCCAGTCGCTTCGGGCCGAAAAACAGGACGTCGAGTCGGAGTACGAGGAACTCCCGGAGACGCCGGCGGGTGACTTAGAGGAAATCGAGAGCCGAATCGACACGCTTCGGACCCGAAAACAGGGCTTGGAGTCCGAGTTGAACGAACTCCAGAGCGTCATCGGGTTCAATCAGGAGATGCTCGAAGAGTCCGGCGACGAGGTGTCGGATGCCCTCCGTGACGGCGACCGCGATGGCGAGGGCGTTACCGACGAACTCCTCCCCGACGACAGCGTGACGTGTTGGACCTGCGGGAGCGAAGTCGACGCCGCTCAAATCGAGTCGACTATCGAAAAACTGCGAAGTCTAAGTCAGGAGACGGTCAGCGAAATCAACGACATCGACGACGAGCTCGAGGAGTTGAAGGGGAAGCGCCGGGACCGAAAGGACCAACAGCGCCGGCGTGAACGCCTCGACCGCCGCAAACGGGAACTCGAAGACGAAATCGAGGAGACGGAGGTCCGCATCGAACGGCTCTCCGAGCGCCGGGAAGACCTCCGCGAGGAAATCGAGACCGTCGAAGGGGAAATCGAAGAACTCGAAGACGACTCCTACGAGGAGGTCCTCGATCTCCACAAGGAGGCCAATCAGCTCGAATACGACCTTGGAACCCTCGAAACCGACCTCGAACGCGTCGAGGACAACATCGAGACCATCGAAGAGCGGCTTGAGGGGGAGGCCGAACTCGAAGCCCGAAAAGACGAGGTTTCGGAGGAGATTCAGGAGTTGCGAACGAAAATCGAACGCATCGAACAGCAGGCAATCGAGGCGTTCAACGAACACATGGAGACAGTTCTGGACCGTCTCGAGTACGACAACCTCGCCCGTATCTGGCTGGAGCGAACGGAGAAGCGAGTGCGGGAGGGGCGTCGGAAGGTCACCAAGAGCGTCTTCGATTTACACATCATTCGACAGACCGAGTCCGGGACGACCTACGAGGACACCGTCGACCACCTCTCGGAGAGCGAACGCGAAGTGACGGGACTCATCTTCGCACTCGCCGGCTATCTGGCCCACGAAGTGTACGAGACCGTTCCGTTCATGGTTCTCGACTCCCTGGAGGCCATCGACGCGAACCGAATCGCGACGCTCGTCGAGTACGTCGCGGGGTACAGCGAGTATCTCGTCGTCGCGTTGCTGCCCGAAGACGCAGCGAACGTCGAGGCGGACCGTCGCATCGAATCGTTCTGAGGAACCGCCGCTCCCTCCTCCGGTATTCGGCCGTTCTGACTCCGTCAAGGGCGACTCGAAATAACATAGTTAAATTTGTTATTGGATAGTTCGGGACATGCGATTGTTAGGCTAAACCCCTTATTCGGTATTGACTCACCCACGGAGAGACCACTTTTACAAATTCTATCGCTTATGTACACAATCGTTTTAGTTAGTGAATTACTTGAGAAGTTAACTTTTGAATAGAATGTATCTCTTGATTCGGTCCATCAGTCGTTCGAAACCTACGACGTTGTTTTCAGCCCGGTGGATTCAAGATATCTCCAAGCGAAAACGCTTAATCACATACGCTCGAACCGTTGGGACGATGAGATACAGGACGCTGCTGGAGCAGAAAGTCGACGAGTGGGAAGACGGCTACGGCGTCGTCCAAATCGTCACTCCGGAGTCCAGCGACGAGAACCAACTCCGGTTCTGTTACTACAAGGACGGCGAGTTCGTCAACCGTCCACTAACCGTGGCGCCGTCGTCGGACGTCGCAGACCGGACGGCCGAGGTCGTCGAGACGATGGCGAGTCTCGCACGAACGTTCACTCCCGACGAGATAGAGGCGCTGGTCGAGGAGTTGGGCGAAGAGAAAATCCTCGAACTCTCCGTCCTCATCGAGGAGTTGGGCAAAAGCCGCCTGAAGGAAATCCTCGACGAAGCGAACTGATTTCAGACCCACGGAACGTGCGAGTTTACTACGCCCGGTTCGAGGAATCGCCATGCACGAACCGACCGACCGGGTCCGGCGAGCAGAGCGTTCGCAGATTCGCGTCATGTACGACCTCGCGGCCCGGACGGAGGGCGACATCGTCCGCCTGGAGGTCGGCGAACCGGACTTCGACACGCCGGCACACGTCGTCGAGGCGGCCGCGACCGCGGCCCGCGAGGGAGCCACTCACTACACCTCCAACGCCGGTCTCCCGGAGTGCCGACGGGCGATATGCGACGCGATGGCGACAGACTACGGCGTCGAACACGACCCCGAGGAGGTCGTCGTCACCGTCGGCGGAATGGAGGCCCTCCACCTGGCGACGCTGGCCACCGTCGGGCCGGACGAGGAGTTACTGTACCCGGGGCCGGCGTGGCCCAACTACGTGACGCAGGCGTTTCTCGCCGACGGCGAACCGGTGGAGGTGTCGATGGCGCCCGAAACCGGCTTCGACCTCGACGCCGACCGACTCATCGACCGAATGGGACCGACGACGGCGGCAGTCGTTCTCACGACACCCTCGAACCCGACGGGACGGGTCTACGACCCGGAGGCGATTCGGGCGGTCGTCGAGGCGGCCGCCGACCACGGCGTCTACGTCATCGCTGACGAGGTGTACGTCGGGTTGACCTACGACCGCGAACCGCGCGGCGTCGCAGCGCTCTGCGGCCATCCCGACCACGTCCTCACGGTCGGGTCCTGTTCGAAGACCTACGCGATGACCGGCTGGCGTCTCGGATGGCTCGCGGGCAATAGGGACGTCGTCGACGAGATACTGAAGATACGGGAGTCGACGACGGCCTGTGCGTCGAGCGTCTCCCAGCACGCCGCCATCGCGGCACTCACCGGCCCACAGGAGCCCTTCGAGGAGATGTACGAGGCGTTCCGGCGTCGCCGCGACTACGTCGTCGACCGCATCGAGGCTATCGACGGCCTGTCGGCACCCCGACCGGAAGGGGCCTTCTACGCGTTTCTCGACCCCGAAGTCGAGGGCGACTCCCTCACGTTCGCGAAGTACCTCCTCGAGGAACACGGTGTCGTTCTGGCGCCCGGAAGCGGCTTCGGTACGGCCGGCGAAGGTCGACTCCGGCTTTCCTTCGCCAACTCGATGGACCGTCTCGAAACCGGACTGGACCGCATCGAAGCCGGCATCGCGTCGTACTGAGTGCGCCTCGATGGGGCAACCGAGGCATCTATGTCGAGTCGGGTCGAACCGCCGGCAGATGTCCGAATCCGGAGGCCGCCAGAATGGGCGTGGTCGAGTCGGAAGGCGTCGGTTTCTCGGAGGCGCCGGTGCCGCCGCGGTCGCCGCCCTCGCCGGTTGTACGAGCCTACCGGGACTCGGCTACGACCGCGACCAGTCGTCGTTCGACCCCGAGACTCTTCCCTACGACCAGACGTACCCACCCAGAGACGACGTGACGATGTTTCGCCGCGGAACCCGACGGTTGGGGTATTACCCGGACGCGGTCGTCCCCCAGTCGGTCGACGTCGAGTGGTCGATCCCGATGAACGAAATCGGGCACACGGCCGCGAAATCAAGTCCCCGACCGACGCCGGCCGGCGATCGCCTCATCATCCCCGACGACACCGGCAAACTGCACGGCGTGACACCCGACGGCGAACGCCAGTGGACCACCGAGACGGGGGCTTCGACCAGCCTCGGCTTCCACGGTACGCCGACCATCGTCGGGGACACTGGCTACATCGGCGGCTACGATGGGTCGATGTACGCCTTCGACGTCCGGAGCGGCGAGATAGTGTGGAAAACCTCAAACTGGCGGCTTCACGGTGCCATCGCCATCGGCTCCAGCCCCGCCTACTGGGACGGCGTCCTCTACGTCGTCGCCGAGTACAACTACCCCTGGCAGGAGCCCTCGGGTACGATGTGGGCGCTCGACGCCGAGTCGGGGCGACCGTTGTGGCACGACGACAGGCTCTGGGGGATGCCACACCCCTCGACCGCTATCGACCCCGCCACCGAGCGAATGCTCACCGGCTCTAACGACGGCGTCTGCTACTGCTGGGAGTTCCCCTCCCTCGAACCAGTCTGGGAGTTCGAAACCGACGCCGAAATCAAGGGCACCATCCCGACCTACGAGGGCGGCGCATTCGTCGGGTCCTGGGACGGCTACTTCTATCGGCTTGACCTCGAAGACGGCAGCGAAGAGTGGTCCTTCAAGACGGGCGCCGTCACCATGTCGAACCCAGGCATCGACCCCGATTCGGGCGTCGTCTATGTCGGTAGCGACGACCGACACGTCCACGCGCTGGACACCGAGACGGGCGAGGAGCTGTGGTCGACGTACGTCGGTGGACACGTCATCGGGTCGCTCACCGTCACCGCCGACGCCGTCCTCGTCGGTTCCTACGACACCAATCTGTACGCCCTCGAAAAGGACACCGGCGACGTTCGCTGGCGCGTCGGGAACATCGGCCACGTGACCAGCGAAGCGGTGCCACACGATGGCCGTATCTACTACGCCGAACGGGCGGACATCTCCGGCTACTGGAACGACGACGCCGAAACCGTCGTCGAAACGCCGGGACACGCCTACTGTCTCCAGCCCACATCTTGACACTCTACCTTAGCACATCCCTTCCCTCTCTTTAGAAATAATGTTCAGTTGAGACCGGAACGGGGAACAACGCCTCTACAAGTGGCCGATAGCCTGATTTCTTTCTTAAAACGTGGGAAAATGAAGTGAGTCGGCGAGAAAACTCTGCCTCCTGTCCGTAGAGTTGGTGACGTTACAAACGGTTAGTCCTCTTCTTCAGTTTCGTCATCTTCCTCGGATTCATCGTCATTCTCATCGTCCTCTTCTTCCTCGGACTCGTCGGTTTCGTCGTCCTCGCTCTCATCGTCATCCTCATCGTCCTCTTCTTCCTCGGACTCGTCGGTTTCGTCGTCCTCGCTCTCATCGTCATCCGCCTCGTCCTCTCCTCCATCGACATCGTACTCGTATTTCTCTTCGACGAGGGTTAGCGAGTCATCCGCAACGACGTACTCCAGTTCGCCCTCCGCGTGGTCGGACTCGTACTCGACTTCGAGCTCCTCGAGAGACTCGTCGTCTTCACTGAGCGCTGACTGATTGACTGTCGCGGTCCCCTCCGCGTCGGTTGTGACAGTTACCTCTTCTTCTCCTTCGACGGTGACCGAGGCGTTCTCTACGGGCGTGCCGTCGTCAGTCACAGTCACCGTGACGGTTTCGTTATCGAGCGTTGCATCCATCTCCAAGTCGGATACGGACGCCGCCGACGCGCCGCTATCCGTTTGGGCCAGACCCGTTACTGCGGCACCGCTTCCAGCAACGAGCAATACTGCCAGCACCGCCACCATCGTTTTTGAGACTGACATTGCATTCGACGCGACGGCTGTGAGAGGTATAAGTCAGGGAAACCGTTGGACGGCGTTCTACCGATTTTATCACCGTTCAAACGGTTTAATCGGCCCGGAGAACGCCTCCTCAAGCATCTATTCCGGCTTGCAGTCGTTCTGACGGTTTCCTTATCGACCCACGATTTTTGCAGATAGGTTCGATTTGATGGTCTCGCCGCAGCATATACATATCAGTACGCGGTCAGTTTCTTTAACATGAGTATGGGGACGGAGGGATTTGAACCCCCGATCTACTGATATCTCCGGTGTAGCGCCTCGGTCCTCCAGAGGGTCGTCAACGCGGAGCGATGATCAGTCGTCCGCTCGGTATATCAGTCTGGAGTCTCGTCACCGGGCGCGTGGCCTCTGGAGTCAGCCGCCATGCCTGGCTTGGCCACGTCCCCTCGATTCCCCGTACTTCCCTTCTTCCTAAAGGGGTTTCGATTCGGCGCATCGACTTTGGCTGTGCCGTCCGAAGTGAGTGTATGACCGAGCACGTTCCAGTGACCGTCATCGACGGGGAGTACGAGACGACCATTGAGGTGCCGCGGGGGACGGTGCTTCGAGATGCCCTTTCCAAGCGGGGCTTTGAGGTGTATGGCTCGGTGTCACGGATTGCGAACTGCGGCGGCCGGGGACTGTGTGGCACCTGCGGTGTCCGAATCGAGGACGCCCCCGAGCCATCGCAGTGGCACGACGCGGCCGCCGAGCGCTGGGGGTATCCGCGACTGTCCTGTCAGATTCGGGTAGAAGAACTCCTCCGAGTCGAACTACTCGAAAAAGTCCTCTGGGGACAGGTACTCCCGGATTAGCGGTCGGTTTCGCTCCAACCACAATCCTGACATTTATATCCGGTGACGAACTCGGTGACGCTCGGCATGTAGCCCACCGAGATGACATCGCCACCGCAGTCGGGACAGTCTCGGTCGGTGTCCTCGATGCCTTCGGCGTCCATCACACGCTCCCCTTCGATGAGTTCGGCGAGTTTTCCGGGAGTTACCATTCGACCCTCGACGACGCGGTTGTCGGCCATACAGGAGGAGTGTCGCCGAGGCCCCTAAGGCTTTACAGCCACGGGGCGCGGTCGCCCTCGGGACTTCCGGGAGCGGTGGATTCCTCGTCGTCGACGCGTTCGACGGCGTCCTCGACGTCTTCCTCGAAGGGGTCGTCGGGTTCACCGCCATCGGTTGCGGCCGCGGCATCCGCGTCATCGGCCGGTGCATCCATCGCGCCTTCAGGGTTGAAGGCGAAGAGGCCGGTGACCGCGAGGACGATGAGCGCCAGCGGTTCTTCGCCCGTGATGGGGCCGACTTCGAGGATGGTCAGCGGGAGGACACCCAACGCGACCGCGCTCCCGAAGCGGAAGCGGTCGATGTCCACGTTCCCGCGGAGCCATGGCCCGAGGCCGGCGACGGCCAGCGCGAAGGCGACGCCGACGACGGCGGCACCGGTGCCGTAGACGACGAACATCGGGTCGGCGACGAAGCCGAACTCGAAGGCGGTCGGTCGGAAACTCGCCACGAGACCGAGGCCGATGATGACGCTGGGTCGGGGGAGATATTCACCGACGGTGGCGCTTGCGGTCTTCGCCGCGATGGCGAGGATGACGAGTGCGGCGAAACGCTCGAAGATGACCATATCGAGCACGGATGCGATGGTCGGGGCGATAGTCGCCTGCACCGCTGCGAGCGGGACGACGATTGCGCCGACGAGCAGGACGTTCTTCACGCGGTCGCGTCGGGAGCCCTCCATCTCGGCGAGGACGACGGCGAGCGTCGCGCTGCCGCCGAAGATGAGCAGCCCGACCTCGACCATACCGAGGAGGTCCGAAACCGCGCCGGCGACAATGAGCGCCGTGAAGATGCCGTCGATGAGCGGCAGCGCCATGACCGTCGCAAGCAGGCGCGTGCCTTCACCGACCTGTCGCTCAAGGCGTAACGCAATCGGGTGGCGTGATGCGCTCATTCGTCAGGCGGGGCGACCCTCACCATGGGACGAACGGCGGTGGATGTCGCGATACCCTCTGACGTGTCCGGAGCGGCTGCCGTTCCGGATGGGTGCGACTTTCTCCGCTTTATTTGTCCACATCGCAAATGTAAAGAAAATGCCGGTGGCGAGGCTGGATTGCCCGGCGATGCGCTGTGCGATGGGACTGGCGGAGTCCATACATCATGCAAGAGTTGACTGAATCATAAGTGTTGTGTGAGTCATGTCCGCATACACCTGAAGAGTAGGTACCGACCGGTTTGATTCTGGGACGAATCGCCCGACATTCACACACGATTCGGACGAACATCCACCGGCGACCGTCGATGCACACGTTCGGACATCGGTGTCGACAAAGCCACCGGGTGGTCCGTCCGTGTGTGTCGGTGCCGGGCGGTAGCGCTCTCGCAACGCTTTTGGGCGGGGGATTCCGACGGTTTACATGGCGAGCGACGAACCCTTCTCGGAGAAACTCCGCGTACCTGAGGCATTGACGTTCGACGACGTGCTGCTCCGGCCCAAGGAGAGCCGTGTCGAACCGGATGACGCCGATATGGCGACCCGCGTGTCGACGAACGTTACGCTGAACATTCCCGTCCTCTCGGCGGCGATGGACACCGTCACCGAAGCCGAACTGGCAATCGAGATGGCCCGCGAGGGCGGCCTTGGCGTCCTTCACCGGAACATGACCGTCGAGGAGACCGCAGAACACGTCGAGACAGTCAAACGAGCAGACGAACTCATCATCCGTGAAGTGGTCACGGCCTCGCCCGAACAGACCGTCCGGGAGGTCGACCGCATGATGGGGGACGAGGGCGTCTCCGGCGCGCCGGTCGTCGACGACGACGGCGTCGTCCTCGGTATCATTTCGGGGACGGACATCCGGCCGTACCTCGAAGTCGGTGACCGCGACGAAGTCCGTGAGGCGATGACCGACGAGGTCATCACCGCCGGCGAGGACGTCACCGCTCGCGAAGCACTCGAACTCATGTACGAACACAAAATCGAGCGCGTCCCCATCGTCGACGAGGAAGAGCGTCTGACGGGACTCGTGACGATGCAGGGCATCCTCGCACGCCGGGAGTACGACAACGCCGCCCGGGCCTCCGACGGGTCGCTCGTCGTCGGCGTCGCCGTCGGCCCCTTCGAGACTGACCGCGCGTTGGCGGCCGACGAGGCCGGTGCCGACATCGTATTCATCGACTGTGCACACGCGCACAACCTCGACGTCATCGACTCCGCCCGCGAAATCAAAGCCGAGGTCGACGCCGACGTGGTGGTCGGCAACGTCGGCACGCGCGAGGCCGCCGAGGCAATCGTCGACTTCGCCGACGGCGTCAAGGTCGGCATCGGTCCCGGCTCCATCTGTACGACCCGCGTCGTCTCCGGTTCCGGCATGCCCCAGATTACGGCCGTCGCCGAAGTCGCTGACGTTGCAACCCAACACGACGTGCCCGTCATCGCCGATGGCGGGATTCGGTACTCCGGTGACGCCATCAAGGCCATCGCCGCCGGTGCCGATGCCGTGATGCTCGGGTCGTACTTCGCCGGGACCGACGAGGCACCCGGTCGCGTCATCACGATGAACGGCAAGCGCTACAAGCAGTACCGTGGCATGGGGTCGGTCGGCGCGATGAAATCCGGCGGCGGGGACCGCTATCTCAAAGACGACCCCGAAGACGAGGAGTACGTCCCGGAGGGCGTCGAAGCCGCGACTCCGTACAAGGGCTCGCTCGAATCAGAACTCCACCAACTCGTCGGCGGGATGCAGTCCGGGATGGGCTACGTCGGCGCGGAGACGATTCCGGAGTTCAAAGAGCGTAGCGAGTTCGTCCGCGTCTCCTCGGCCGGCCAGACCGAGAGCCACGCCCACGACGTGGTTATCACCGACGAAGCACCGAACTACAGTCCCGATAACTGATACTGTCGGACGAACCCGTTCGAACAGTCCATCGACCGTGTCCAATTCTTTCGGATGCTACAGACCGAGTTACACGAAACAGTGTGGAACCGCCTCTAACAGTGTGACCCGCCCACTGCCCGACGCACCGTCTGCCCTACTGCCGTACTGCGTTCATACACCGCCGGCTACAGTACCCCAGCCGTGCGGTTTCGGCCGAATCGTGTGCATCGAACTGCTCTCCGCATCGGCTACAAACGTAGGTGTTCATGCTCATGGTGTGCCCCGAGTCACATCCTTGGTAGTGTGACCAATGTTACCAAGGGAAGATTGGGATAAAAAACGAGGTCCTGATATATCAGGCAACACCTTAACACACAGTCATATCCGGTTCAGCGTCTGACGCTTGAATGACGCTTCTGAATGGCAGTCCATCACACACATTTAGTAGGCCGCCGAAACCGGGCGCATGAAAGAACACATACGGGAGAACTTCGACGTCAGTACGGTCTCCTACGCCGAATACGAGGCCCGAACGGGTCGGTTCGGGGAGTTAGCATTGCGGCTGTACGACCGGATGGCCGACCACGGGTCGGGGCGTATCGACTCCATCCTCGACGCCGGCGCCGGGTCGGGTATCAGCGCCCGTGCCTTCGAACAGCGAGGGGCGACCCCCGTCGCCTTGGATTTGAGTCGACAGATGCTTCGGGAGTGTTCGGTTTCCGACCGCGTACAGGGTGATTTCGACAATCTGCCGTTCCGTTCGGATACCTTCGACGCCGTCGCGTTCACCGCATCGCTGTTTTTGGCGCCGAACCCCGAACGGGCCGTCGCCGAAACGCGGCGCGTGCTCCGAGCGGGCGGCACCGTCGGTGCGGTCGCCCCGCTGGGTTGGCGGACGACCGCGGGCGAGGACGTCTTCGCGGAACTCGACCGCGACTCCCGCTCGCCGGCCGACGCTGGCGAGGTCGAGGCCGCACTCGCCAGCGAATTCGACCTCGAAACGGGAACGTGGACCTTCGAAGCGACCGGTGAGACGCTTCGGCTCTTCCACGCCATCCCCGCAATCGCTGCCCGACTGTATCCTCGACTCGACGCCGAAGCCCGAGTCGAACGCGCCCAGCAGTTACTCGCGGATGTCGAGGGACCGCTCGAAGAGCGGTGGCGCTGGTTCGTCGGGCGCTGACGGGTGGCGTTGCTCCGTGGATTGCTCCGCGTAGAAGCGGGCCGAGGGGGATTTGAACCGGAGCAAGACGTGCTCGCTCCCTTCGGTCGCTGTGCGCGACTTGCAGGGTTCGAATCGCTGACCCCGTTCGTTCCTCACGAGGAGACGAGCAGGCCTCGCTGTCGCTCGGCACTGTTCGGCGTATTGTTCGGAACAGAAGCGGGCCGAGGGGGATTTGAACCCCCGACCGTCTGGTTAAGAGCCAGACGCTCTCCCTGGCTGAGCTATCGGCCCTGCGACTCCACGTAACCGCGGTTGATTCAAATAGGTTGCGTTCCCACGCCTCAGCGGGACGCCGTCACACGGTTCGGACGGTACGGACAAATTAAGTACGTCCCGGCCTTCGGAGCGGCTATCATGAGCAGCGCCATCTCGATGGCTTCGATGTCGACGTATGCGATTCTCGGCTGCGGAAGCGTCGGCCACGCCGTCGCGGAGGAACTCGTCGCGGAGGGAAAGGACGTACTGATTCTCGACCGCGACGAGGGGCGCGTGGAGGCGCTCAGAGACCAAGACCTCGACGCCCGCACCGCCGACATCGCCGAGGAGGCGGCGGCTCAAGCCGTCTCCGACCGCGACGTCATCCTCATTCTCTCGCCCGATGTCGAGGCCAACAAGGTGGCAGTCGAAACCATCCGCGAGCGCGCCGAGGACAAGTTCATCATCGTCCGCGCCTCCGACCCCGTCACCGCCGACGAACTCACCGAGGCCGGCGCAGACGTGGTCATCAACCCCTCGGCGGTCATCGCGGATTCGGCGCTTCGCGCACTCGAACAGGGCGAGTTGGAGTTCAAGGCCACGCAACTGGCCGATGTCATCGACTCCGGTGAGTCGCTGGCCATCCTCGCCCACCGCTCGCCCGGTCCGGACTCCATCGCCTCGGCCGTCGCGCTGCAGGCTATCGCGAACGCCCGCGACGTGTCCGCCGACATCCTCTATGAGGGCGAAATCGGCCACCAGGAGAACCGCGCGTTCGTCAACCTCCTGGGTATCGAGTTGACGCCGCTGTCGGACGCCGACCTCGACAGTTACGACAACCTCGCGCTCGTCGACTGTGCGAAGGCCGCCGACCCCGTCGTCGACGGCACCGTCGACATCTTCATCGACCACTTCGAACCCGAAGTCGAATACGACGCGGAGTTCACCGACATCCGGCCGAACGTCTCCTCGACATCGACGATTCTGACGAAGTACATCCAAGAGTTCGACATCACGCCGCCGGAGGAGGTGGCCACCGCACTGCTGTACGGTATTCGGGCAGAGACCCTCGATTTCAAACGGGATACGACGCCGGCGGACCTCACCGCGGCGGCGTACCTCTATCCGTTCGCCAACCACGACACCCTCGAACAGGTCGAGTCACCGTCGATGAGTCCGGAGACGTTGGACGTACTCGCCGAGGCGATTCGGAACCGCGAGGTCAAGGGGAGTCATCTCGTCTCCAACGCCGGATTCATCCGGGACCGCGATGCGCTGTCCCAAGCCGCCCAACACCTGCTCAACCTTGAGGGTATCACGACTTCGGCGGTGTTCGCCATCGCCGACGACACGATTTACCTCGCCGCTCGGTCGAAGGACATCCGGATGAACATCGGCAACGTGTTGCAGGACGCCTTCGGGGAAATCGGCGAGGTGGTCGGCCACTCGACGGACGCCTCCGCGGAAATCCCGCTCGGTATCTTCACCGGACTGGAGATAACCGGCGACAACCGCGAGACACTGCTGTCGCTCACCGAGGAAGCGGTTCGGACGAAACTGTTCGAAGCGATGGGCGTCGAAGGCGGAAGTAGCGGGGGAGAAGGGGCGAACGGGAGTTAAGCCGGCGCCTCTTCCTCTTCGGGTTCTCGGAGCCGTTCGACGACATCGTTGACGAGTACGATATCACCGACCGCTCGGACCCACCGATACGGGATGATGACCCCCTTCGAGCCACTGACACGCGTATCGAAGAGGTCGCGGTTGACCTCACCGAGGGCCAGTCCGGTGACGACTTCGCTGTCGAGGTCGAGGCGGATGTCCTCGACCTCGCCGACGAAGACGCCCTTGTTCGAGTAGACTTCTCGGCCGACGAGCGACGTGATTTCTTGGGGGACGGACTCCATCTCCATAGCGGCCGGTCGTGACGACACCTATTAACTGCTTTGCAGACGACCACCGGTCGTGTGCATCGGACACACCCCCGAAGAGGTTAAAACCACGATTCCACTACTACGCCTATGAGCGATTCCGAAGACATCGAAGACATTCGAGCGAAGAAACGCGAGGAACTGACGGCCAAAGCCGGCTCGCCCAGCGAACCGGTCCACGTAAACGGCGCCGGCCACCTCGAGGAACTCCTCGAAGAGAACCACGTCGCGTTGGTCGATTTCTACGCCGACTGGTGTGGTCCCTGCAAGATGCTCGAACCGACCGTCGAGGAACTCGCCGCCGAGACGAACGCGGCTGTCCTGAAAGTCGACGTCGACGCCCACCAGAACATCGCCCAGCAGTATCAGGTCCAGGGCGTTCCCACGCTGTATCTGTTCGTCGACGGCGAACCCGCAGACCGAATGGTCGGCGTCCAAGAGAAGGCATCGCTGGCGAACAAAATCGAACAGCACGCCTGAACGGACGCGACGCGTTCCACGATCACCTCGTCAACACTGTTACTTCGATAGGTTTACGAAACACCCCTCCGTGGTGCGTTCACACGCCGACCGCGCTTCTCGCCCAGCGGCTGCTCTCGAAAACTTACAACACCCAGTAGATTTATTATACTGTCAACCGCTGTCGCTAGCGTGGTTTACGAAACAGGTAACCAAACGGTCGACGACGCGGTCCGGCGAGTTCTCGATGGTGAGACCTTAGACCGGACCGACGGGCTGGCGCTTATCGCCCAACCGGCCGAGGCGTTGGCCGCCGGCGCCGACCTCGTCCGTCGGGAGTTCTCCGATGGGACGGTCGACGCCTGCAGCATCGTCAACGCGAAGGCGGGCGACTGCGCCGAAGACTGCGGCTTCTGTGCCCAATCAGCCCACTTCGACACCGGCATCGACACCTACGGCTTTCTCGGGCCGGAGAAGGTGCTCGAAGCCGCGAAACGCGCCGAGGCCGACGGTGCCCAGCGCTTCGGCATCGTCGTCGCCGAGAAGGGCGTCTCGAAGGAACACCGCCCGGATGAGTGGAACGAAATCATCGAAGCGATTCGGTTGGTTCGCGACGAAACCGACGTGGAGGTCGACGCCTCACTCGGATTACTCACCGAAGATGAAGCCGAAATCCTCTCCGAGGAAGGCCTCAATCACTACAATCACAACATCGAGACCTCTCGACGGTACTTCCCGGAGGTCGTCGGTACCCACGACTTCGAGGACCGACTGAAGACGCTCCGGCGGGCGAAAGCCGCCGGGATGGAATTGTGTGCCGGTGTCATCCTCGGGATGGGCGAATCCCCCACGGACCGCGTGGACGCCGCCATCGAACTGCAGGATATCGGCGTCTCCTCGCTGCCGGTGAACATCCTCAACCCCGTCGCCGGCACGCCGATGGGCGATGCCGACCACGCTGCCATCTCGAAGTCGGAGGTCATCAAGACCATCGCGGTGTACCGACTGCTCCATCCCCACTCCCGGGTCCGACTGACGGGTGGTCGTGAAGTCAACCTCGCACCCGACGAACAGCACTTGCCATTCGAGGCCGGCGCCGACGGAATGCTGACCGGCGATTACCTCACGACCGAGGGACAGGACCCCGGCGACGACATCGAAATCGTCGAGCGGGCAGGTCTGGAGCCGAATCGCGCGGTCAACGACTTCGACCCCGAGGAAGTGAAAGCCAAGCACCGAGACCCCGCCACCGACACGGCCGTCGGGACGGCGACGAGCAACGCAACGAGCGAACTGGACGACTAATACGACACTACGACAATGGAAGATATCAACTTCGCAGTACTGGGAACCGGTGGCATCGGCCGACGAGCACTCGAATACTCGACGCGGAAAGACGGACTCACGCCCGTCGCGGCGTGTGACCGCCACGGCGTCGCCGTCGACCACGACGGCCTCGACGTGGAGGAACTGCTGGCGGCGACGGAGGGGAATATTGCGAGCGAGGCGCGACGCGCCTCGACCGAGAGCGGTGAGCAAGGCGAACCGCGAACTGACGGTGGTGAGGTGAGCGCAGCGAGCCGAACGTCGTCGGACGCAGTCGCGTCCGACGGAAGTGCTGTTGCAGTCAAACAGTCCGGCGAACGGAAAGGCGTCGCCGCCTCCGTGCAGGCTGACTCCACGGAAACGCCAATCGACGACATCATTGCCGAGTCGGAGGCCATCGATGCGGTTCTCATCGCGCTGCCGAACCTCGAACACGATTTCATCCCCCGCGTCGCCGACCGTTTCGCCGAGGCCGACTACGAGGGCGTCCTCGTCGACGTGCTGAAACGCTCCCGCGTCATCGACATGCTCGACGAACGAACCGAGGCCTTCGAAGAATCCGGCATCACCTTCGTCTGCGGTGCGGGTGCGACGCCCGGATTCCTCACGGGCGCTGCGGCCCTCGCCGCCCAGTCGTTCGTCGAAGTCGAGGACGTCGAAATCTGGTGGGGCGTCGGTCTCAAATCGGGCTACGAGGACAACCGCGGCACCGTCCGCGAAGACATCGCCCACCTCGATGGCTACGACATCGAGACCGCACGCGACCTCTCAGACGCGGAAATCGAGGCCATCATCGAGGACCACGACGGCCGAATCGAGTTCGAGGACATGGAACACGCCGACGACGTGCTGCTCGAACGGGCCGGCATCTGTGACGCCGAAGACGTGACCGTCGGCGGCATCCTGGACGTCCGCTCCGACGAGAAGCCGACGACGACAACCGTCAGCGTCACCGGCAGGACCTTCGACGGCGAGGTCGGCACCAACACCTTCCAACTCGACGACGCCACGAGCATGGAGGCCAACGTCAACGGCCCGGCGCTCGGCTACCTGAAGGCGGGCGTCCGACGGAACCGCGCCGGCGAGTACGGCGTCTTCGGTCCCGCCGACCTGATGCCGGGCTTTTGAATCGAATCGCATGAGTCTCCAGCACTCCCACGGCTTCGACCTCCAAGCGCGGCTCCGGGACCGTGAGCAGTCGGGCCTCCGGCGTGACCTCACGCCCGTCGAGTCGGTCGCCGCCCGAACCCCCGTCGCCGAAGACCCCGGTGGCGACCCGCCGG
>JGI12575J12848_1000764_pt1 | contig 17175 bp, 10 predicted proteins | sample A23P1SouthBayCA_2_FD_12848 | JGI IMG/M metagenome (IMG submission 12848) | reverse complement strand
ATACGGCTTGAGGATTCTGGGGGTAATGAAATAATGCGCTTAGATTATCCTTCTGCAGATAATAACCAGTCAATTGTCAGAGGTTCTGAAGCTGTCGGTGACTTTGTAGAACATTCAACAGTTAGTGATAATGATGCCTTATATTCTCCCGGCACTAAAGTAGATGGAGAAGCCTTTGGCTCAAAATATGCAGTTGGCATTCGAGGTTCGGCGGGATGGCGAATGATTTCAACGCCTACCGAAAATACCTCTTTTGCCGATCTATTTGGCAAACTACAAATGCAGGGGGTTCCCGGATCAGATGATCCTTCCGGCGCTTTTACTTTGGCGGGTTGGTCTGAGGAACAGAAGTCATTTTTAACTCCTACTGACATGTCAAGTAATATGTCTCCGGGAAAGGGATATATAGTGTATATGTTTGAAGATGATGCCCCTAATAAGGAGGGTATACAGGGCGGGTTTCCCAAAATTATTAGCGCCAATGGAAATGAAAACAGCAATACGGTAAATGTTACCGTTTCCGCAAATAATTCTAATGGAGAAAATGGAATAGACGGAGATGAAGGCTGGAATCTTCTTGGAAATCCTTTTGCAACGGATATTTCTGTTGAAGCTTTAATTGATGCTTTGGAAGACGTTGATCCGGGTGTAAATGCAAATATCTATGTGTGGGACCATGAAGCAGACGGCGGCAATGGAAAATTTAATACCTTATCTTATGGTGATGTAATCCCTCCTTTTCAAGCATTTTTTGTACGATTTACAAATGAAATAAATAATAAAACATTCACTTTTGATAAAAGTGTATTAAAGGCAGAAACCGAGACCGAATTTTACAGGAATAACCTGGAAGAGTCCTTTGCCTTTAATGTAGAACTACATGGTGAGGATAATTTTGATGCTTTTTATCTCGAATTTAATAAAAATGGCACGATAGATATAGATCGTTTTGATGCCTTTAAGTTACTGTCACTGAATCCCCGTTCAATCAATTTATTTGGTAGATATGGAGAGAACCACTTGCAAAAAAGTGTTTTGCCTGAGGATTTGGAAAGCAATTTGGAAATCCCTCTTTCTTTTGATGCAAGTGGGCGTACGAGGTTGACTTTCAGATGGGATAATATTGATGATCTTCCCAATGAATGGGATGTCTGGCTTATTGATGAGAAAATGGATAGGGAAATTGATCTCCGTACTGCTCAGGAGTATCAGTTCAACATTTTATCAAACGAACAAAATAAGTCGGCTGAAAATCAAGGTCTTTTGAATAAACGTAAAGCCAGTGAAAGATTTTCCAGGTTTATGCTTGTTGTAAACCCAAACGCAGAAATATCAAATGGGGAAGACCTTCCCGAATCTATCAAGTTGAATCCGAATTATCCTAATCCATTTAACCCTACGACAACTATTCCGTACGAAATTGCTGAGGATACGGAAGTAAAACTGACGATCTGGAATATGATTGGACAAAAGGTTGCTACCTTAGTTGATGGAATGGTAGAGGCGGGAACACACGAAGAAACCTGGAATGCGAGTAATATGCCGAGTGGTATTTATATTGCTCGTTTTGAAGTGGGAAACAGGGTATTTACACGAAAGATGACTTTGATCAAATAGATCTGGAAAAAACAAAACAGCTTTTATTAGTATTTCTTATTTTCTTCCTTAAATAATTAATCACTAAACCTGATCATTATTTGGTACAGATTGTATTACTTTAGACTTGGAACTGAAGTTCACTGATAGAGGAGTGAGAATTTTAGCGATATTTAAATAATATATGTAATAAAAACCACCTGATAGAGAATAGATTTTTTGATCTAACCTACTTTCTCTATTTTCAGTGAATCATACAGTACCTCAAACTGTTTAAAAAGTGATTTTAATCCTAACAAGAATGGAGTACTCCTTTTAATACAAATGCAATACAAAAATATTCAGGGTCTTGAAGTGCCCGAAATTGGTCTTGGAACATATAAACTTCACGACAGAGAGTGTTCACAAATAGTACGAAAGGCACTTGATATCGGCTATCGACATATTGATACGGCACAAATGTACAAAAATGAGCGAGCGATAGCGGAGGCGCTTAACGTTTCAAACGTGCCTCGCGAAGATATCTTCCTCAGTACAAAAATTTGGCATACGAATCTTGAAGCCGATGATGTGCTTCAATCTACCGAGGAGACACTGCGACAGTTAGATACTCCCTATGTTGACTTGCTTATGATTCACTGGCCCAATGATCAGTATGATTTACGTGCTACGATTGAATCCATGCTGGTATTGCGTGATCAGGGAAAGGCGATGAACATTGGTGTCAGTAACTTTCCCTTGGATTTGCTTACCAAAGTAAAAGAAGAAATCCGTGCTCCAATATTTTGTAACCAGGTCGAATTCCACCCCTTTATTGATCAGCTTGATCTGCTGGATTACGCCATTGAAAATGATATTATGATTACGGCATATAGTCCTTTGGCACAAGGCAAGGTAATGGAAAATGAGGATCTGCAGGAGATTGCTGAAAAGTACGGCAAATCTCCGGCTCAAATTTCACTTCGCTGGTTAATTGAGCAGGAAAATGTTGTTGCTATTCCCAAAGCTTCAAGTGAAGAGCATCTGCGTGAGAATTTCGAAGTCTTCGATTTTTATCTTGAGGATGAGGATTTTGAACGTATTGACCAACTTGAAAAATCGATGCGTCTCGTAGACCCAAGTTTTGCACCCGACTGGGGATAAGTTTCTATTGAGAGCAATATAAGACCATTTTTACTACCCGGCATTCTTCAAGGTGTCGGGTATTTTAATTTGAGGATGCTTTAGCTAAAACTTTGTCGTCGGATGCTCTTCGGATTTGATAATTGAAAGATTTTTTGTTGGAATTGGCTGATTGCTCTTTTACTTCTACTATATCAGTATCACCCCAAACTGATTCAGCCGTAAATTGTATATCAATTTCATTTACAGTAGCATCGTCTGGTAAAGATGCGAGAGCCCATTCTATAAAATGAACATTGTTTACGTGTCGATTGAGATCAAGATCTGTTTTTCGAACTTCAAACTCTTCCAAATAGTCCGGTTGGTCTATTTCAGGAAAAGTGGCATCAGTGACGGGTAGAACATGATTCGCATTCTCAGGAGCCATCTCAAGTATCTTTTTTGGAATGCGAGCGGGCCGACGACTTTTGATATTCATGATGAGCCAATAACTCAACGATTTACCGATGATATTGCCGTTTTCATCCATTATTAAAAAATCCCGGTAGGCCCGCAGTCCATCACCGCTGGAAGGCCAGGTTTTTATCGTAATTGTTTCTCTCCATTCGGGGAAACGATCCATTTGTACATGAAGCCGATGCAATACCCAGGTGAGTTTATCTTTTTGCAGGTCCGTGATATCAAACTCGAGCTCACGGGCGTGATTTCCTGCTACTTCCTGTAGCAAATTGCAAATAGCGGGAAGGGTTGCCCGCTGATTGAAGTCAATTTCTGATGCCCGGATTTTGAAGGTCTCCTGAAAAGTTATATCGCTCACTGTATTACTATTAATTCAAAAAAAGGAAAGTAAACAATCTGTTGGGTATCTGAAATAAAACAAATCCCCGATACTTCCAAAGCATCGGGGATATAATCTGTAACTTGGAGTATATATAGTGTTAGTTGCTACGTCCTTTTCGCCAAATTCTATTACCCCATAATTTTACATCATCAAGTATAAGATATATGGCCGGTAAAATAACAAGAGTAACAACGGTAGAAAAGGTGAGCCCGCCGACGATAGCCCGTGCCATTGGGAAATAGGGTGGGCCATCACCGCCAATTTGGGTTGTTCCAAAGCAGAGAGGAACTAACCCAAGTACCGTTGTTCCAGCAGTCATCAAAATGGGACGCATACGATCTTTACAGCCCTTGATGATCGCTTCAAATCTGGATAGTCCCATTTCACGAAGTTGATGAATATGATCTATTAGTACAATTCCATTGTTAACCACGATACCCATTAGAATGAGAATGCCGATCATTGCCATAAACGAGAACGTTGTTCCGGTAATAAAGAAGAACCAGAAGACCCCGACAATTCCAAAAAAGATGGAGGTGATAATACTTGAGGGAAAAAGAACTGATTCGAAGAGTGATGCCATCACCAGATAGATTAAAAACATCGCTAAAAGAATATTGACCATCATTTCGTCCATAGCTTCTTGATCACGTTCAAAGCTTCGACCTTTGCTCCAACCGTAGCCGGAAGGATAATTGATTTGATTTAAAACAGGGAAGATCCGCTCTTGGGCCTTGTCCATTGTGATACCGTCAAGGTTGATTGTAATTCCCAGCGATGTTTGCCGATCTTCTCGTTGTATGGTTCGGGGTCCGCGATCCATTTTGTAATCGGCCAGAGATGCAAGTTGCACAGATTCTCCATTCCCAACACTAACCGGTAACTGCATTAGATCCTCAATAGTCTCTCGATCAGATTCCTGAATAGCCAGAACGACATCTGTTTCCCCGTGCTCACTACGGACCCGCCGTAAATTCATTCCCCGCATTGAGTTGGAAACCAGGCGGGCCACTTGTTGGGATGAAACGCCCATATTACGTGCTCGTTCTCGATTTACCTGAACCTGAACCTCTTCGGTGCCGGTTTCGGCTTCTGATCGTACATCGGCTAAACCCGGAATATCTTTTAGGCGTCGCTCAACTTCCTCAGCAAGATCTGTCAGTACTTCTGTAGATTCTCCAATAACAAAAACGCGCAGTTGCTCACCGCCGGTCCGGTCTTGGTATTCAAAAGATGGTTCGCCAATTGCAAGTTTTGGCATTTGTTCTTCTATTTCTTCTTTGATGAGGGTAACATCTTTTTGAGCGTCGTCCTCATCTGTTAAAAGAATGGTAGAAGTTGCGGAGCCAGTTTCGAAATACGAGTACACGGCATCAATTTCGAGTTCTTCTTTATTGGCATAGAGATACTCCTCAACACGAGTTACTGATTCCTCGACTGTCTCAAGGGTATAGGTATCATTAAGATGGTAATGCAATCTAAGTTCCCGCGATTCTGAGCCTCCAAACATCTCTACATTTACCGCATTCATTGGTATAGCAACGCTTAAAAGAGTACCTAAAATTAATGCTACTGATAGGTATCTGCGCTTGAGTAGCCAGCTTAACATACCACCATACCAATTTTGCAGACGATCAACCCAATCGGTTTGTTCTTTTTTTTCAGGAGGCGAAATTTTGGAGGTTAACAGAGGAATAACAGTAAGTGAAATTAAGAGGGAGGCCGTGAGTGCCAAAATAATGGTGATAGCAACATGATAAAGCTGAATTGCAATCATCGAATCTTCACTGATAATATTGGGCAGGAATACAATTATTGTTGTTAATGTTCCTGCGGTAACAGCCATTCCTACCTGTTTTACGCCACGTTTTACAGCCTCGATTTTATCATCCATCATATTTTGGTTGCGATGGATGTTTTCGGTTACCACAACAGCATTATCGACCAGCATACCCACCGCGAGCATTAACCCCATCATGGAAAGGATATTGAGCGATAGTTCCATGAAATAGAGCAGGCCTAGGGTAACAATCAATGAAAAAGGGACAGCCAGTGCTACAATTAGCGTTGTACTGATACGCCGCAAAAACAGGTAGAGAATGATGATAGAGAATAGTGCACCTAATAGTCCTGCTTTAAATAGTTCGGTAAGCGAACTAATGATTCCCGTTGCCTGATTGTGCATTTCGAAGATGTTGATCCCACGCATCTCGGGCAGTTTATTCACTTCATCAATTTCTGCTATTACGCGATCGCCAACCTCCACGGTATTGGCACCGGACTCTTTAAATACATCCAGTCCAATGGCATATTTTTGATCAAGATGACGACCATAGTCCCGTTCCGGGCTTCCATAACCAACGGTTGCAATATCTCTTAGCCTTAGATTGTCGGGGCCGACAACAAGATTGGCGAATTCAGCCGGTTCTGTAATTTCTCCAGTTGGACGTACCAGATATCGTTTTCCGGCGTCTTCAATTTTTCCGGCTGTTACCGAAAAATTGCTTTGCCGCAATGTTTGGGCCAGCTCATTAAGATTTATATTGTGGGATTTGAGTCGCTCGGGGATCAGTTCAATTCTAATCTGTTTTTTCTCAACACCATACAGATCTACTTTTGCTACTCCCTGAATGCGTTCAATGCGCTGTTTAAGGTTACGATTTAGCAGATCATAGGCGTTGGAAAGGTCTCGCTCACTGGAAATGCGCAGGTTCATCATCGGATTATCCTGCGCAGAAAATTTATTGATGGTAAAACGTTCTAAATCATCCGGAAGCTGATTACGGATGCCATCTATTTTTTCTTTTAACTCCATTGCTTTCAGGCTTATATCTGATCCCATTTTAAACTGTACGAAGATCCCGGCCTGGTTTTCACTGGAGGTTGAGCTAATGCGTTCAATGCCGCTAATAGTGGCAATAGCCTCTTCAATGGGGCGTGTAATATTGCGATCCACTTCTTCCGGTGTCGAATTTTGATAGGGGACACTAATATATGCTCCGGGAAAGGAAATATCCGGAAAATATTCCAGCGGTACCATACGACTGGCAATGATCCCGATGATCACGAAGCTGATAAAAACCATCATTGTAGTTACCGGCCGTCTTAACGAAAGATCAGTAAATTTCATAACAGCAGTTCCTCCGTTTTAGTTATCTGATTGTTCTATTGCCGGTTGTTTCTTATACACTTTGCGATCCATAATAGCGTACATCGTGGGGATCACAATAAGGGTAAGCAGGGTCGAGATGATGAGTCCTGCAATAACTGTGATTGCCATCGGTGCTCGTAATTCAGCACCATCCCCAAATCCTATAGCTAACGGTAACAGTCCGAGCGTGGTTGTCAGTGTTGTCATAATGATAGGGCGAAGTCGCGATTTACCTCCCTCAAGGATGGCCTTGATTTTGTTCATTCCCCGCTCGCGGTATTGGTTAATAAGATCAATAAGTACAATAGCATTATTTACCACAATACCGGCCAACAGAATTAACCCGATAAATACGACAACGCTTATCGTGGATCCGGTAATCCACAAACCAAGGATGGCGCCAACCAATGCCAGGGGAATGGTAAACAGGATGATAAAGGGGTGGAGCAGCGACTCAAACTGTGAAGCCATTACCAGGTAGACCAGAAATACTGCAAGTGACAGAGCAAAAAGGAGTGAACGGAATGAATCTGCCATTTCCTCGTTTTGACCGGTTATTTGTGCTTGTATGCCCATTGGAATTGTTGTTTCATCGATGATAGTGCGAATTTCATCCGCAGCAGTAGCAAGGTCGCCGTAATTTAAATTTGCAGATACAATTGCAACGCGCTGTTGTGCTGCTCTTCGAATTTCGCTCGGCCCAGTATCAACCTGTACATTTGCAATACTTGATAGCGGAACGGGTGACTCACTGTTGGGATTGATGATAATATTTTGGATATCCTCGATTGACGAGCGATCCTGTTTTTTAGCACGGACAAGAACATCAATTTTTTGATCTCTCCACGAATATCGTGTTGCGACATCTCCTCGCACTTTACTGACGACCACATCAGCAACTTCATGGACTTGCAAGCCAAGTGATGCCGCCTTGGGGCGATCAAAAGTAATTTGAATCTCAGGACTGCCTTGCTCCATTGTTGACTTTACGTCTGCAAAGCGTCCATTGGATGACATTTTTTGGAGAATGTTATCACTAACCTTTTTCAGGTCTTCCAGGTTATAACCCGATATTTCGACCTCGACCGGAGTTTTAAACGTAAACAGGGCTGGTCGCGAAAACTTGTAGTTTAAGCCGGGTATACGCTGCAAATCAGTGCGTAGCTCATCCATCGTGCTTTCTTCCAGGGCTCGTCCCGCACCGCTTGCTAACGTAACATTCAGTTCACCCCAGTTTTCCCCACCTTGATTGGGATTGGCATCCATCTGATTACCGGTCCCCGCGACGGCGAAGGTTGTTAGAATGGGATCAATGTCACCGGCCGCTTGCTGAACCTTCTGCAGGGCCCGATCGGTCTGTTCGATAGGAGTTCCCGGAGGAAGATTAAACTCTACGTTAAATTCCCCTTGCGAAAGGGAGGGTATAAGTTCCATACCCAGCTGTGGTACTAGCATAAGTGAGCCCATAAGACTCAAAAATGCAAAGGCAATTACTGCAAAACGGTGGCGTAATGACCATCGCAAAACAGTGGGATATTTATCTTCCAATGAGTCAAACCATTTTTCAAAAGCATTTAACATAGGATTCAAAACGAACATGGCTCCCTTACTGATAACGCTGATAACTTTAGAACCGCCTTTTATGATATAACTTGGAATGGTTTCAAAAATGAAGATCCGGGCGGTTCGCATCCAGCTACCTACTTTTGTTTTAGGTTTTTTCAGCTCTGGTTTTTTAATTTCTGATTTTTCGCGTCCTGCCAACGATGAAAGCATTGGGATCAAGGTGATTGCTACGACCAAAGAAGCAAGTAAGGAGAACGTTACTGTCAGCGCCTGATCACGGAAAAGTTGTCCGGCAATGCCATGCACAAAGACAAGCGGAAAGAATACAGCAATGGTTGTGAGGGTAGAAGCAACCACGGCCATACCTACTTCTCCCGCGCCATCACTAGCGGCTTTTAGGGGATTTTTGCCCATCTCGCGGTGACGCGCAATATTTTCAAGCACCACAATGGAGTTGTCAACCAGTAAGCCAATGCCCAGTGCAATCCCGCCCAATGACATGATATTAAGGGTAATATCATTGCCGTACATCAGATTGAAAGTGGCGATGACCGATACGGGTATTGACAGGGAAATAATTACGGTTGCCCAAAGATTTCGAAGAAACAGATATAGAATAATAATGGCTAAAATGCCGCCAATTATTCCTGCATTAACGACTTCGCTCACTGCTGAAGAAATAAATGTAGATTGATCAAATACCTTTGTCATTGCCATACCTTCAGGAAGGCGTTCAGAGAGATTATCCATCTGTGCCTCTACATTTTTGGCTACATTCACCGTATTGGCATCGCCTTCTTTGTAAATAGCTATTTCGACGGCCTCCTGACCATTAAGGCGGGTTATAGCTTCTCGCTCTTTATAGCTTTGGGATATTTCAGCAAGATCCTTTAAATAGACGGGATTGCCGTTCTGACTGCTGATTACTACCTCTTTGATATCCTCGACAGATTGAAACTGATTGAGCGTCCGCACCAAATATTGTTGTGTGCCTTCCTCTAAACGACCTCCAGAGAGATTTACATTTTCAGCTCCCAATACTTGGGAAATTTGATCAATCGAAATGCCAAGGTGTGACATACGATCCTGATTGACAGCCACTTCGATTTCTTCTTCCAGGCCACCACTTATTTTGATAGAGGCTACCCCCAATGCAGATTGAAGATCCTTCTTGATCTGTTCATCAGCATAACGCCGCAGCTGCTTGAGTTTACTGATTTGTGATTTTGACTCCTCTTTTTGATAACTGGCATAATTGACGTTTTGGGGCTGGTCCGGGCTTTTATCTTTTATGTAAAAAGCATACCGCATAATGGGATCCAGGGAGGGGTCAAAGCGTAAAATAACCGGGCGATCTACTTCTAACGGAAGCTGTAGGGCATCGAGCTTTTCGCGAACATCAATACTGGCGAAATCCATGTCGGTACCCCAAGCAAATTCCAGGGTAACATCAGACTGGCCGGATCGAGAAATAGAGCGGACCTGCTGTACATTCTTTACAACTCCCAGAGCTTCCTCAATAGGTTTGCTCACCAGGTTTTCGACTTCAGCAGGAGCAGCTCCTTCAAAATCAGTTCGAACGGTGAGGGTAGGATAGCTGAGTTCCGGCAACAGGTTAATATTTAAGCGGCTGAGAGAAACCATCCCAAAAAGGATAATGCCGATGGTAAACATTGCAATGGTTACCTTGCGTCTGATGGAAAAGTCAATCAATTTCATAGTGAATCCCTTTTAGATAATGATAAGCTGCTGTTTGTTATAAGGATACAATTTCGACCAAAGCGCTGTCTTGCAGACTGCTTTGTCCTATGGTTACCACCGTGTCGGATGGAGCCAGCCCCTCGAGTACTTCAATATTATCTCCATTAGAGTATCCGGTATTTATATTTTGGCGGTAAGCCATGCTATTTTTGATAACATACACACTGCTCATTCCGTCCTCTTCGATAACGGCATTCTTGGGAATCATAAGAGCGTTTTGATGGGTGTCGTAAACAATACGCACGCGACCAAACATCCCAGGTGTTAACTGCTTGGATTCATCCCGGATAGAAACAGTGACTTCAAAAGTGCCCGTTTGTGGATTCACTGTCGGGCTTACGCGAAGTACCTTTCCTTGAAAAGTATCATCTTTGATAGCATCCACCTGCAACAGGGCTTGCTGACCTTTTTGTATTTTTGACATTTCATGCTCCGGGACTTTAAGAACGGCCAGTATGGGATCAAAATCGGTTACCTCAAAGACTTCCTGATCGGTGTTAATCATATTGCCAACCTTGATGAGTCGATCCGAAACAACTCCGCTGATCGGGGCTCGGATTTTTGAGTTCTTTATTTTTAATTGGGCAAGTTCATATTCTGATTTTTGGGCTTGATACTCATATTTAGCGTTTTCAAATTCCTGGGCGCTAATAAGATTTTTCTTAAACAATTCTTCCTTTCTATCCAGTTCATTCAAGAGGCGGTCCATAGTAGCCTTGGCCCGCTGTGCTTCTAATTCCAACTGTTCATCTTCCAATTGGGCAAGGACTTCATTTGCATTTACAAAATCGCCTTCCTCGACCCTGATTTCTGTTACCATTCCCCGGACTTTGGATACCACCGTAGATTTATTTTCAGCTTCAAGTGTAGCTGTGCTCGAGTAATATGCTGAAATATCGCCGTTCGTAGCCTTGGCAATTTCAACAGGAATAGCAGAAGTGGAATCCTCATCACTTACATTTTTTGACTGTGATTCTGAACCACAAGAACTGGCCATAATTGACAGGCAAAACAGTACTCCTAAAACAACCCAATTTGATAACGTCTTCATGTAAATTTTTCTGATTTTGAAAGGTTTCCAATTAAGAACTATCTGTTTTGCATTACGGACAGTACCAAAAAAATGTTACGGATTTTTTTAAGGGAGGGCAGGACAGCTGTGAGAGAAGATGAATACAATAGGCTGCACAGTATTAACTATGCAGCCTTTGAAAACAAAGTTCAGGAATTATTATTGGGCAAACATTTCGGGAAGTTTGGTATGAAAATTCGTTGCCTTCTGATATTCTTCCGCAACTCCTAAGATAAGCCCTTCATCAAAAAGGTCGCCAACGAAAGTGATACTTGTGGGTTGTCCTTCATCCGTAAAACCATTGGGGACTATAACAGAAGGATGGCCCGTCAAATTAGTGAGCAGGAGGTTATTACTCCCAAAGGTGGGGGAGACGTACATATCTACTTGCTGCATTACCGAATCCATTTTCTGGATGAGCACCTGTCTGGCACGGTTTGCTTGAATATATTCTACAGCCGGAATAAAGCGTGCCGCTCGAAATAAGTTTGGCCAAGCAGACTTCCCTTGTCGGACCATCTGATCATCTTTGTTACTAAGAGTAAGCTGATCAAAAGCGGCAGCCCCTTCAGCCGTTAAAATGAAATTTAGATCTGAGACAGGATAATCCGGCAGTTCGATGGGTACAAGCTCTGCACCGAGTCCTTCCAGTTTTGCCAGGCTGAGGCTGTCTCGCTTGCGATTATCATAATCACTTTTAAAAGCAGATTTCAGATATCCGATTTTGAGGTCTCTAATGTTAATGTCCGATTTATAAATAAAAGGAAGGTCAAAAACCGATTGATCTTTCCCATCGGGACCATGAATGGCTTCAAAAACGAGAGCAGCATCTTTAACTGAACGAGTGATTGGGCCAACCTTGTCCATGCTCCAGCTTAATGCCATAGCGCCATGCCGGCTTACGCGTCCAAAGGTAGGGCGCAATCCGGTTGTTCCAGTTCTGTTGGATGGAGAAATAATCGAGCCCCAGGTTTCGGTTCCGATCGCAAAAGGAAAGAGGCCGGCTGAAGTACCCGCTGCTGAACCTGCGGATGATCCACTTGAGCCCTGTTCCAGATTCCACGGATTTTTGGTTGTGCCGCCAAACCATACATCGCCATAGGCCAAAGCTCCCAATGTGGTTTTAGCAATTAATACTGCCCCGGCTTCTTCCAGCTTTTTAGCGACGGTTGCTGTTCTGTTTATTTGTTGGTCTTGGTAGGGAGCGGCTCCCCAGGTAGTTTTGTACCCCTCTACTGCAAATAGATCTTTAAGCCCGTATGGAATACCATGCAATGGTCCCCGATAGTTCCCGTCAGCAAGTTCTTGGTCCATCTTTTTGGCTTGATCCAAGGCCATCTCTTCAGTGACAGTCACAACGGCCTTAAGCGTGTCGTCATATTGGTCAATGCGATCGAGAAAGAATTTAGTGAGTTCAACCGAAGAAATTTTCTGTTGTTTAATTAATGATGCAAGTTCTTCAACGGTGTAAAATGCCAGCTCAGATCGTTGATCCGGAAGGGTAATATTCTTCGCTAAATTCCAATCATTAGCTTGCTCTACTTTGCTAATCATTTTGCCTGGGGGAATAGGGTTGAAATTCAGTGCTGGAGGAACACTATTATCCAGTTCAAGATTACGAATACTTTGAAATGATTCTCGACTGGTTTCGAGTTCGGCAATCATTGAATCACGTTCTGCCGCAGTGAAATCAATGCCGATTAATTTCGAGGCTTCGGAGATAACCTGTGGAGTAATATCATCATTTAAAAAATGGACGGAAGTAAAAGCCAGTACAAATCCAAGCATTAAGCCTAGGGAGAGTATGCCAAATCGTTTGATCATAGCAGTAATTAAATTAGTGAAAAGTTAGAATGGTAATATAAAAGAGTGATACAGAAATGGAAGCAATATTACATGCTTTAATCTTTTGAGGTAAGCTCATCATCAGTTTATTCTAAATTGGCTTCTCAATATTAATACCGTTATTATCAGTCACAGAATATAATTTTTACTTACTGATTCAATACAGGTCTGTATTTCCTTCGAGATACAGTTAAAATGGGAATCCGGTGCTCTTAAATACTTATGGGAAAGTCCGGAGCAGTCCCCGCTGCTGTAAGCTCCAACAGCTTTTGATCCTTCATAAACCACTGTCCTGATAATGATCGGGGCGGGAAGGTTGTCGAAAGTGGAGTAAGCCAGAAGACCTGCCGGTATTGATGACGGAAACAAGCTTTCGGGAGAAAAGCTAAATCCATGAAAAACATACGCTTTTTTTACAGACCTATACTTTTTTTGGGATGTTTGATTATGTCCCTTTTGGTTGGTGGATGTGAACCTGAAAAACAAGCTGATCACCAATCACATTCTAACAATATCAAGCAAGTACAATTTGCTGATTCTGTACATGCGGAATATGCTGAGGGATTCCGGATTACCTATCACAAGAATTATAAATTGCTGGAGATCCTTAAACCCTTTCAGGATCAGGTAGACACCCTCAGATATTCACTGGTACCGCGTGATATTACTGATGAGGTAGAGATTGAGAATACGACGGAAATACCCATCCCCATACAAAGCCTGTTGACGACATCGACAACCCATATAGGGTTGGCAGAAATGCTTAACGCGACCGACATTCTTACTGGGATGGTAGGGGCGGATTATGTTTACAGCAAGGATATTCGAAGTCGATTGGAGAAGGGAAAAATGGTAAGTCTACCCCATGGAGAGTTGAATAAGGAAAAAATATTGGCAATGGATCCGGATCTGCTGATGATTTCGGGCGGACAGTCTTCACAATTCGATAATGTTAAGGTCTTGATGGATTCTGATATTAATGTGATGGTCAATTCCGAGTGGCTGGAAACTACACCGCTCGGAAAGGCCGAATGGATTAAAGTTTTGGCTGCTTTGCTGAATGAGGAGGAGTTGGTAAATCAAAAATTCAACGCGGTTGCTGATGAATATAATCGCCTTAAATCAATGGTAGATGGCATAGGCGAAAAGCCTACGGTTATTAATAATATGCCATACAAAGGAGCCTGGTTTGTATCGGGTGGAGAAAGCTTTACTGCGCAATTTTTAAAAGATGCCGGAGCCGATTACCCCTGGTTTGGTTCGGATGAGACGGGCGGACTCCGCAAGAGTTTTGAAGTAATTTACGAGATTGGATTAGAAGCAGATATCTGGATCCATCCCGGTGCAGCAAAAACTAAAGAGGATATTTTAGCAAAAGATTCTCGGTTTAAGGATTTTAAGCCATTTAAAACGGGGAAAATCTATAATAATAACAGACGGATGAGTCCCTCCGGCGGCAATGATTTCTGGGAGTCGGGCGTGGTGCATCCCGAAATAATATTGGCAGACCTTATTAAAATTTTCCACCCGCAATTGCTGCCTGATCACAAGCTCTATTATTATCAGAAAATTGATTGATGGCGAACGAACGTACAGACATAACACCACGACATAAGACAGGGATTCGTCCGCTGTATTTTGGACTGCTTATTATTGGTCTTATAGGTCTTTTACTATTGAACTTGGCCTTAGGATCCGTCGATATTCCTCTGAGTGATATTGTCCAAATTTTGATAGGAGGGGAAGCGACCAGTGAAGCCTGGAATAAAATAATTGTTAATATCCGTATTCCCCGGGCAGTAACAGCCGTTTTAGCAGGCAGCGCATTATCAGTAGGGGGATTACTAATGCAAACACTTTTTCGCAATCCGCTGGCCGGTCCGTCGGTGCTGGGTATTACGGCAGGAGCAAGTCTCGGGGTAGCCATTGTAATGTTGGCCGGAGGAACCATTACCAGCATCTTTGCTATTCAACAGCTGTCGGCGTTCGGCAGTTGGATGATTGTAATTGCTGCCAGTTTGGGGGCGGCTGGCGTTTTACTGTTGATACTTCTTATATCAATTAAAGTTCGTGACAATGTAACGTTGTTGATTATCGGATTAATGATCGGGAACCTGACAATCGCCCTGGTAAGCATCTGGCAGTATTTCAGCAGACCCGAGCAGATTCAGGATTACCTTATTTGGACGTTTGGAAGCCTTGGGGGGGTTCCACTTGATCAGTTGTGGATTTTAGCGGTGATAACACTGATTGGGGGCGGAATAGCAATGGCACTTTCAAAACCGCTGAATGGCTTGTTATTGGGAGAAAATTATGCACGAAGCATGGGACTATCGGTTTTTAGCTCTCGAATCTGGATTATTGTGAGTACCAGTTTGTTGGCGGGAGGCATCACCGCATTTTGTGGGCCCATCGGATTTGTGGGCATCGCCGTACCTCATCTTACCAGGTCTTTGATGGGCACAAACGATCATCGTGTGTTAATTCCAGCTACTCTATTGATGGGAGCGATTTTATTACTTGCTTGTGACATTGTTGCCCAAGTACCGGGATCGACAACTACGCTGCCCATTAGTGCTGTTACATCGATGGTAGGATCGCCCGTTGTTATCTGGGTAATCATTCAGCGCAAAAACCTGCAGGCTTCATTTTGATGAGTAAACAGTCTTCCATCATATCGACCAACGAATTGGATATTGGATTTCCGCCAAAAGGACGGAAGTCTGCTACGGTTGTGGCCTCCGACATAAATGTGGCGCTGCAGGGTGGACAAGTTGTGTGCCTGTTGGGTCCCAATGGATCGGGAAAATCTACGTTGATTCGAACGCTGGCCGGCCTACATTATCCATTGGATGGAGAGGTCCTGTTGAACGGTAAACAGTTGAATAAATTCGGTGTAAAAACGATTGCGCAAAAAGTAAGTACCGTTTTGACTGATCGTATTACGATAGGGAACATCAGTGTATATGAATTAGTGGCTTTTGGGCGATCGCCCTATACCGGTTGGTTTGGATCGCTTAATAAAAAAGATGAAGAGATCGTGGAATGGGCTATTGCCTCTGCGGGGATTGAACAGTTTGTTGACCGGGATGTATTGCATCTCAGTGACGGTGAACGGCAAAAAGTAATGATTGCACGGGCACTGGCCCAAGATACTTCTGCCGTATTGCTCGACGAACCTACAGCTCACCTGGATCTGCCGAACCGGGTAGAAATTATTCGCTTGTTGCGAAAGCTGGCCCATCATACCAAAAAGGGTATTTTGTTATCGACCCATGAGTTAGATTTGGCTCTCAAGGCTGCCGATACCTTGTGGCTCATTAGTCGTGATGGAAAAGTAATAACAGGGACACCCGAAGACCTTGTGTTAGATGGCACCTTTGAGGCTGTTTTTGAAAAAGACAGCTTTGACTTTGATCGTAGTACTGGCTCTTTTACACTGCATAATCCGGATAAAGAGCCTATCTATTTAACCGGTGATGCTGTCCCAGTATTCTGGACCCGACGAGCACTTGAGCGTGAAGGTTATGAGGTGGTCGAAAAGAATGGAACGTCTCTCAAGGTTGAGGCTCATTCAAAGCAAGAAACGTTCTTGTGGAAAATCATTTCAGAAAAGGAGGAGCATTCTTATTCCTCAATAAAAGATCTGTTAGGTGCATTGAGAAAGAATTAGAAATTATCCCAATAGGTTTTGATTTATTCGGTGTGCCTCGTATTTTCGACCCGTGCATTGGTTCCCATCCTCGACATATTTTCGGGATGGGATTAAAAGGGAATCCGGTGCTCTCGATAATTTTCGGGAAAATCCGGAGCATTCCCCGATGCTGTGAGTTCCATAACCTTTTGATCTTTCTTGAACCACTGTTTCTCTCGGTTGTACCGGGATGGGACGGGAAGGTTGTCAAAAGCGGAACAAGCCAGAAGACCTGCCAACGCACAGCATTCGTAGCTTTCGGGAGAAAAGCGAAGAGTAAATGTCGTTTCTGGCTATCAGAGCGTATTTATACCTTCCAAGTTTTATACCCAAAGGTACGAGTGATGAATAAATCATCATTTGTAACCTTAATACTTAATTATGAACACTATTAAACGATTATCCTCAGGGCTATTTGCCTTGATGGCTTTTCTTTGGATTACCACGCCAACAATGGCTCAACAGCATAATGTAGAAGCCGATACCACAATCTATGAGCTGGACGAAATTATTATTAGTGCCAGCAA
>JGI12575J12848_1000607_pt1 | contig 20405 bp, 19 predicted proteins | sample A23P1SouthBayCA_2_FD_12848 | JGI IMG/M metagenome (IMG submission 12848) | reverse complement strand
GGACCAGCTTGCCGAGTGGCGCCAAGCCGATCCCGAAGAAGTGGATAAATTGGCTTGAGTACTTATGCAGGGATTTATTGCAATACGTCACTTGCTCAAGTTTATAATTGGGCATTTCAAGGCACAATAACTTTGAACGGATTCTGAACCCTTTCAGAGTTGGTAAAGGTTGTACCTTCTTCCATTTTTGATGGTTGTCTTTTCACAAGCCGGACTATGGAAAATCTTCTGTGAGCCTACGAGTCCCTTTTACTAAAGTCCACTTAAGTGGACTTTGCTTATCAGCTTAGCCTGATGATTCATCGTCAGACTAACATTTAGGTCGGAATAGTAATCTGGTTGGAGGGATTAAAAACTAGTCCTACAGCAAAAGATTCTCGTCTGACTGTTAATTGTAGTTAATAGATTATGGCAGCTTAGCTCTAAATGTTTTGACTGTTGAAGTAGTGGAGTCTATGGCCGTCCATGCAAAGATGAGCTGATCCCCCGCGACCTCCATTTGTGGAAAGCCAGTCTTGCGTGCACTGTTGAGCTGGCTGATGGTCTTGGTTTGAAAGGCCGTATCCGGTATCCCAAACGAAGCAAGTTGTAAGTTAGCCAACTCTTTACTTTTTGGACTCTTCTCCATCCAACTGACATATCCCTTTCCATTTTGGATAGCAGCGTCAACACGTCCCAGTGACTCGTGTTCGTTAAGTGTTACGGGCTTGCCAAAGCTGTTGCCATAGTCGGTTGAGATACTCGCTTTGGCCGCCGGCTTGTCATCAGCGGCTGTGTGCCAGGCGACCAACACAGAAGAGCCACTAGCAGCAAGTTTGGGTCCATTGACGGGACATGCCCCGATCTTCCAGTCATCCTGATACACTGCCGTGGGCTTTGACCATAAAGTGCCATCAAAACGACTGAGGTAAATATCACGGATTTCGTCATCAGTCCGGTTACGATAAGCGACTACTGCACCGCTATCCGTTTTGATAAGCGAAGTTTGGCAGCAGTCACACACCGATTCATCAATCAGAAATTCTTGCTCGATTTCTCCAGCCGTTGAGATCAGGGCGCTGCGTAACGTCATCGCTTTGGAGATGTCGTAATACTCATCCGGCGTACGGTTGGCTGAGCGACGGCCATCCAGCCAGACTGCCAGTATTGTGTTGTCATCCCACGGAATCATTGAGACAAAACCGTGTTCAGTGGCTGTGCCATCAGTATGCGGAGTCAAGGGTTCTGACCAATCACCGGATGGGCTCATAGTAGCAATATTGACGTCATAGGCATAGGTGCCGCCGGATTTCTTATTTAGCCAGTGCATGGCAACGGGACCATTTTTATCAGCGATGATGGAGGGAAAATCGGCCCAGTTTACAAACCAGCTGGAGTCGCGTGCAATGGCCTGGGGTGAATTCCATTGTCCATTAGCATATCTTGAAAAGTTTAGTGCATTTGTTGAGTCATTAGTTGAAATCCAGCTCATGTAGAGGCTATCTCCCGAGGCATACAGGTAGGGATATTTGGCTGGTTGGGATGCAGGATTATCAAAAGATTTGATATCTTTGCCGCTGTTATTGCATCCAAACTGGATGGTTGCAATAATTAATGTAAATACAAGGCTCTGCCTAATGTTCACTATGCTCAATGTTTTCTTGTTGGGATTGGATGAGGCGGTATCCGGCAAAAATGCCGATAATCTTGAGAGCCGGCGAAGTAATTAGATACCACAAAGGCTCTTGCTCGCTTAGCGTTATATAGTCAATGAATGCGATAATTGCCATGAGTAGTATAAAACCGAGTATGGCGATGTGCTGCCTCGATTGGGCAATTGTTGTAATCAGCAAGCCGGCAAAGAGTCCAAATAGAAGTTGTAAAGCAGTGACTCCTACAATCCAGGGGATGGAGGGCAGGTGCGAGATCCCAGTGAGAGAAAGACCGGTTTTGAAATATACCGATACAATAATGTGGATAAGGCTGTTTAGTGCTGCAATAGAAAAGTAGCCTGCAGCTACAGCCATCATTTGACGAACCATCAGCGAACGATTACGAATTTATACTTGTAAAGTGAGTGAAAATTCACATTAAAGATAACCAATTTTATGCCAGAAGGTCCCGAAATTTGGAACACGGCAGATAGCCTGCGCGATGCTCTTAAAGATCAAACCATTACGGATTTCCATTTCGCGTTTGACGAACTAAAGAAATATGAAACAAAGCTAAAAGGCAAAACCGTGAAGGATGTTGAGGCCAGGGGCAAGGCCCTCTTGACATTTTTTGACGATGAGCATGTAATGTACAGTCACAATCAGCTCTATGGTAAATGGATGGTGCGTGATAATGGTCAACAACCCGATACCAACCGGTCGCTGAGGGTGGCTATCCACAACGATAACCATTCGGCTTATTTGTATTCTGCTTCGGATGTTGAGATGTTAAGCTCTGAAGATGTTCCAAAGCACTCCTACATTAAGAAGCTCGGTCCGGATGTTTTGCATCCCGATACGACCTATAACGACATTATTGGGCAATACCAGTCGGACGAATTTCAAAATCGGAAACTGACAACCTTGTTGCTGGATCAGGGATTTATAAGTGGCATTGGCAATTACCTACGCAGTGAGATCATGTTTTATGCTAAGGTACAGCCACAGCAAAAGCTGAAAGAATATACTGATGAGGAGAAAGAAGCCCTTGCCCAAGCAACCGTGAAATTGTCACAGCGCTCCTACGAAACGGGTGGCATTACCAATGATCCCGAGATTGTGGAAGCGCTAAAACGGGAAAATGCCAAGTACAAAGAGTATCGCCATTTTGTATATAAGCGCACGGACAATCGTTGTCACAAGTGCGGATCAGTAATTGAGCAGGATTCTACCGGTGGACGAAAAATTTATTACTGCCCCAGTTGTCAGCTTAATCAGTAATCATCAAATATAGAAATTGACTATGGCTACTTTGAAACGGGATATGCGCTCGTACTATCAACGGGATTTAGATCGCCTCATTGATAATCTTAAAGAGACACCGGAGGAGAAGCTTTGGCGCGTGCCTGATGGTGTGTCTAACAGTTGTGGTGTACTTGTACAGCATCTCGTTGGCAACCTCAACCACTTTATTGGTGAAGGCTTGGGCGAAACCGGATACGTGCGTCAGCGAGATCAGGAATTTACAGCTACTAAAACATCCAAAGAAGAATTAATCCAGCGTGTAGAAGAGCTGAAACAGACGCTGGATCAGGTTTTTGATGCTATTGAGAATGATGACTTTGATGAGACCTATCCCAAAGACTTGCCGTTTGAGGCCACTACTGGAGGATTTCTGGTGCACCTCTACGGGCACTTAAATTATCACTTGGGACAGGTTAACTATCTTCGCCGTATACTTTCTTCTGAGTAAATTATTTTACGACTGAATACGGATTGTAAAAGTAGTCCTTCATCGGGGATACTTCCTATCTGAATTGCACCGTCAAGGAGTTCCGCAAATTCTTTGCAGATCCAAAACCCGAGTCCCGGTAGTAATAGTGATGGCGGCAGTGTTTTAGTCATTAAAAACCTAAAACAACCAGACAGCTTTCCGAATTATTGATATGTGAAATATATTGCATTCATGGATGAAAAGATCGCCTTAGAATGATACCTTTATTGCCTCAAAAATTTGAACTCAAATTGGTAGTACGTTCATGAAAGACAATGATTTTTTAAAGCCTGGAGATACTGTAAGCCACAGTAACAAGCAACTCATGGAATCTCCGGAAGTTGAAAAAATTGCCGAAACTGTTATTGAGCGAGAAAACTTGGACTTTGGTCCCGCCTCAATCGGTTTTTTCTTGGTGTATCCCAATCTTTCGAAATATAAAGCAGCAAAATGTAAGAAAGCCTCCCGGGAAGTGGAATACTATTCTGGCCACAATTATCTGATCGAAATTTCCGGAGAAATGTGGGATATGCTCGACCAGGATACGCGCGAAATGGTGGTCTTCCATCAATTACTGCATGTTGATCCGGTGTATAAATCCAAGAACCAAGAATGGAAGATGAAGACTCGTAAGCCAGACTTTTCGGATTTCTACGAGATTAACGACAAATACGGCAATGAATGGTATAAAACCGTGCAGGCAACCGTTTCATCACTCTATGATCTAGATCCTAAACGAGAGAGTAAGGTCAACCTGTAAGAATACAGTTTTTAAATTTCTAAAGGCATGGTTTTAAGCCATGCCTTTTTTTATTGCAAGTTGAAAGAGGGTAGAAGAATTATTCTTCCTCTTCAAAGAACGTCATTTCTAATGCTTCCAAGCGTTTCTCAATGTTCATGAGTTTTTGCAGGATGAGCACATGTGTCTTTCCGGCATCGATGCCCACCGGGCTGTCGTCGCTTTTGATCTGTTCCAGTATCTCGTTGTACTCTTCTTCGGATATATTGAGATTCATAAAGTAATACTATTTCAAAATTAGGTCTCTCTGATTTAAACAGAATGTACTATGATGTTATTTAACGTCATAGCCTTCGCTTTCCAGGAAGTTGCGGACTTTATCCACATGATCACCTTGAATTTCGATGGTCTTGGCATAGCTGGTTCCGCCGGCACCACATTTTTGCTTTAGCTGTTTTTCAAGCTTTTCGATCACCTGTGGATTATGCTGAATATTGCTGATCATTGTGACCGTTTTTCCGCGACGGCCGCTGGTATCCAATTTTACGTTTATAGCCATGGTCTAATACTTCAAATTTGAATTTCATTATAATAGATCGAAGATAGGGAAATTTTGTTTCAGGATACAGGCATCGAGATGTAAGGTGCAGGGCTTCAGGATAATAGGTGTTGGCTAGTACGGTATCCTGAATTTTGTATGGTATCTACTTACGAAGTTCCTGCTTCGTAAGCTATATCGATTGGTGGCAACACTGTGGATTTTTGACCTATCCTGTTTCGCCGTAGGCTTCGGGACGTTTGGTCTTGAGCTCAAAACCGTGGAAAGAGTATCGTTTAAGGTGCCACATAAAACGCTTCAGTTTGGATTGGGGCAGGGTAAAGGAGATGACGGATTTGGCTGCCCGACGAAGGGTCTTGTCAGCATCGCTGAACTCTTCGATGTCAACGATGACGAGCCCTTCAAAATCCTTGACCTTTTCCAGGAAATAGCGCTCTTGCGGAGTAGCATATTTTACCCGTGAATGTGAGTGACTGGAATAAACGCCACAAAGCTTATCTCCATTTTTAAAATAGAGGATATCATCAGATTGATTTACCTCTTCGAAAAAATTGTCGAGCTTTTCATATGTCTCCGACTCAATACGAGAGGCCAGATCAGAGGTGTCAATAACGCGTACGCTTCGATTTAACTTCCGCTCTAATTCTTTGAGTGCCTTTTGTTTATTGGGCTCGTATACCCCCAAAAACAAGCTCAGGTGATGGGTATCCTGCTCAATGGTTGAACCAAGGTGATCAATTAATTCTTTGTAGTCATTATCTCCGTAAGAAATGTCGTGAAACTTGTTTTCGGGTGTCTTGATATCCATCGGATTATTTTTTGAGCTGTAGCTCAGCGTGTTAACTGAGTTAATTTAAATTTAACGCACTCAAATATAAAAAACGTGACCGTTTCCCCGAAGACTAAACTTCGGAAATTGAGGCCGCTTCGTCATTAGAACTGATGCAGAGATCCAGGTCATTCAGCAGGCCATCTTCAAGGTTGTAGATCCAGCCGTGAACCGAAAGGGTCTGACCACTTTCCCAGGCTTTTCGTACAAAAGGAGATCGGCAGACATTTTTAACCTGCGCTTTGACATTGATTTCGCACAGCCGATTAATCTTGTCTTTCTTCTTATCGATTCCTTCGATCTTATCGCGATTTTTCTCAATCACATCCTGTATGGGTTGCAACCAGTTGTCAATGAGTCCTAAATCAGTCCCCTCATACGCAGATGTGACGCCTCCACATCCATAGTGGCCACAGACAATGACATGCTTTACTTTTAACACTTTGACAGCGTACTGTAGCACCGATTGGCAATTTAAATCAGTATGGAGGACAACATTGGCTACATTGCGGTGCACAAACATATCACCTGCGGTAAGGCCCACGATTTCACTAGCCGGAACTCGACTGTCTGCACAGCCGATCCACAAATACTCAGGACTTTGGCCTTCGGCAAGGTCGTCAAAAAAGTCGGGATGCTTTTGCTGCATTTGTTCTGTCCATTGCCGATTATTTTCGAAAAGTTCAGGAAGCTTTTCCATGGCAAAATATAATAATTTATCCTTTTAACTAGGTAGTAAACTTGCACTGGGGTTTTATCAATCTCCCTAAGTTTTCCCTCGAGGGGAAGGACAGGCGGATTGACTTGGCTCATAATTATCTATCCCCCGGATGCCTGATTACTTTCGGCGGACGCTTAAATACCTTTGCATCAGCATATATACGCTGGGGCGGCACTCGCAGATCCCAAACAATACGCAGCCAGGAAAGAGCCTTCAGCAGGTAGTGCGAAACGTCGAACTCCCACCAGTAAAATCCTTGTCGTTCTGAGGACGGAAACCGGTGATGATTGTTATGCCAGCCTTCGCCAAGTGTTATGAGTGATATAAACCAGTTGTTGCGGCTGTCGTCATTGGTTTCAAAACGGCGTTTACCAAAGACGTGCGCCAGGGAGTTTACTGTAAATGTCCCGTGATAAAACAACACCGTACTGATGATAAATCCATATACCAGCATTTGAAATCCTGATGTATCAAGTGATGGGAAGTAGTAATTTAGTAGGGTACCAAACACAAAAGTACCAATCGCAAACTGTATGGGAGGGAGCAGGTGAAATTTATTCATAAGTTTGAGCTCCGGATACTGCTTCAGATCCTTTACCATTTTAAAGTTGGTAGCTTTGAAACGGTCGCTCAGAATCCAGCCCACATGCGACCACCAAAAGCTGCGTTTAACCGGAGAGTGGACATCCTTTTCGGTATCAGAGTGTTTGTGGTGATGTCGATGATGAGCCGCCCACCACAGCGGTCCCTTTTGAGCGGATGCAGTGCCCAGCCAGGCCAGCATGAATTGAAAGGGACGTGAGGTCTTGAACGTTCGATGCGAAAAATAACGGTGAAAACCTGCTGTTATACCAAACATCCGGATGGTATAACTAATTAGCAGTGCGGCAAGAGCTACCCAGCTAAAACCAACCCAGAAAACAAGCAGGCAAGCCAGGTGCAGAAGTACAAACGGCAATCCGCTTGCCCAGTTAATTTTATCGAGATTCTTGTTGTACTCCGGGGTGTATGGTGCTTCCATTGATCAATTTATTGAAATATTGCAAATATGAAGCAAATATAACGATTGTGGGAGGTTTATTGAAAATAGTATCCACCATAAAAAAGCCCTGCCAACAGTGACAGGGCCTAGCAGTTTGCTACGTCAGAAAATGCTTAAAATGTAACTGATTTGGATGAGCCAGAGGGGAGCGTAACCGTAACGGTTACCGTTGCTTGCTGCTCCGTCGGGTTCTGATCATCCGAATCGGTAACAGTGAATCCAAATTCCGTTCTTCCGGATCCCGGATCTGTATAGTCGCCGAGGGTAAGTGTTCCAAAAGTATTGGATGTACCCTCGCTGGTTTTGACTTCAATCTCTGATCCGGCCGCCACTGGATAGCCGTTTACATCGGTAATAGTCATGGTAAAGTTTTGACCACCGCCGGATGGGATGTCGACAGGAGTCGGGTTCAGTGTGATGCTCGGATCTCGAGACGTGAAAAGTACATCCGCTTCGGCCGTGATGTAATTATCATTGATATCTATAGTGCGAGCCGTAACAGTTGCAAAGCCAATTCCTCGTGAATGTCCTGTTGGTTTGCTGCCATCGGGACGAAGCTCTACTAACGCAATGCCTTCATCATCGGTTACAGCAGAGGCTGTGATGATACCGCCCGATGTGGTAAAGTCAACTGCAGTACCGGGCAGAACAGGGTTGTTACGGTAGTCGCCCAAACTGGCGACAACTATATTTGGTTCAACGCTGCTCTCGCTGCTTGCTATAACTCCCCAAGCCTCAAAATTAGTGTTTACAGGAGCAATACGGAAGTTCTCGGATTCCGGGAATCCATTACCGATAGCTACAAGGACAGGGGTAGAGGAGATGGTGAGACCGATGTTTGGCCGTTCAATTAAAGCTTTAATTTTAACGACACCGGCAGAATCGCCGCTGGCGATGGCCGAAGACACAATACCTTCTGAGCTTGTAATGCCGGTTGACGGATTAATTCGTTCACCACCGCCGGGCCCGCGTACGATAGAGAAATCAACCTCGTAGCCTTGGTCAACAGGACGCCCTGCCGAATCTTTGACGGCAAAGGTAAACTTAGACTCCTCGTCGCCGCCGGTTCCACGAATTGCAATTGAGCTGCTTGAGATACTCATCAGCTCCAGCGAAGCAGGTCCACCGGATTCGCCTCCGACGGTGTCATCTTCCTCCTCACCATCACCGCCACCACCATCATCTTGGTCCGAAGACTGAAGTCGGATCGTCAATCCATCTACATCCGTCTCGGGAGCAACCTTAAAGCTGGTGCTTTTGCTGGCATAGTTTTGTTTTGAGACTTCAAGGGAAACATTTATTGTTTTTGTTCCGGGATCGACATTAAATGAAAAGTTACCGGTAGAATCGGTGGTAACCGTTTGTTGAAGATCGGCCGGTTGCGTAATCTCAACCACAGCTTTATTAATTGGATTCCCAGAACCGGACTCTACAACCTGTCCGGAGATCAATACGCCGTCATTTTTTGTGCCACAAGCTTGCAGGATAAGAGCTATGACTAAAGGGAGAAGGAGAAGAAAACGATTCTTCATTAGAGATAATATTATGTTTGATAGATGATTTATATAGACACGAATAAGTGTAAAGTCTTATTAATAGGAGTACGAAAAGCCAACTCGATCACAAATATTAAAAAAAATTAACATTTCTGCTAAAATTATTGTCCGGTTGAACTTGATAATTTGACCAGGCAGATTATTCAAGTAAACGGACTAAGGGATTACTTTAATAGGAATATTGCTTGTTAAAACTGTGAACGCACACTGAAATATTAATTTTTTTTAATATTTGGTTTGCATTTCCAACACAGAGGCGTAATATTTGCGTTAAGAATTTAGAAGAACCTTACAAAAACTTTACTTGAAAGGTTCTTTTTGAAGGCTTAACCTTGCATTGAAATAAATCTGTAACAAAATCTCTTTCGTACTCTCTTATAGGGTGAACAAAGAAGTGAAAAGTTTTCGGGGTAATCGGAGCTTTTCCAAAACGGTTTAACTCATAAACAATCATCTAACAAATAGGTATCAACCATGGGACAACAACAACTCTTACTCGTAATACTCGTAACGATTATTGTCGGTATTGCTACCGTCGTGGCTATTAATACATTCTCTAGTGCTAGTGATAGTGCTAATGTGGATGCCGTTCGTAGTGACCTACTTAGTATGGCATCCTCTGCTCAGCAAATTTATATGAAGCCAGAAGCACTCGGTGGTGGTGGACAATCATTTAATGGTACAACTATGAATGATCTAGCATTTCCTGGAGAAGTTACCGATACAGGGGCAGGGAATAATCAAAATGGAAATTATCAATTTGGTGCTGGAGCAAGTTCTTCAATTGGTGATGTTCAAAATTTTGTGATATATGGGCAGCCAGCAACTGCAGGTGGTTCAATAGCTATCCTTGTATGTCCCGACGATGCAGTAATGGGAGATTATGCTCCAGATGCTAGTAGTATAACAGGTGCTACAGCACCTAGTTCTTGCCCAAGTAGCTAAAATAAGTAATCATATTTTTTAAAAAGGCTCCTCAAATTATTGAGGAGCCTTTTTTATTCATTGTTTAAAATGAAACTTTCTGTTAACGAAATTCTACTACTTGGTTTTGTTGGGATTTTAATTCTTGTACCCACATTACAATATGAGCGTTGGGGAATAGATCATTTGTATAATAACAAACGTCTTATTGAGTTGGGATTATTTGGATTGGCTGCTATACTAATAATTGTTTCTTCACAGCTTAGAGAGCAAATTAGTATCTTTTACAATCTATTGAGCATTAATACACAACTGACCATTCTTGCTATTTTTTTTATCGGGGGAGCATCATGCATGTTTGCGAAGATGCCCGATTGGGCGCTTTTGGAGTTTGCTCATTACTTAATGTTGGCAATACTGATATTTTTTGTAGGAAGTATTGCATTTATTGGTTTAAACAAAGCGATCATGTATTTGAAGTTTGCTGTTATAGGTGTAGTTTTTTTCTATTTAGCTCGAGTTTCTTTCTTTTATGTCCTTTATCAATTTGGAATAGAACCACTGTGGCCAGGATCATTAAATGGAAAAGCTTTATATAGCTTTTCATATGTCCGTTTTTTTAATCAGGTCCAAACATGGACAATTCCAATTATTGTTAGTTTGGGATGGTACTACTGGCAACTTTCAAAAAAACAGTGGATACGTTTTGGTATTGCGGCTTTAATTGTGGGATGGGGAATATTAGTTATTGCAAGTGGTGGAAGAGGTACAATCTTGGGAGTGGTTACAGGTGCTTTAGTAGTTTGGGCTTTCTTAGTTAAAAAGAAAGGGAGGTTTTTTAGCTATAACGTAATACTTGCTGTTTTGACTCTGTTTGGGCACTATGTTTTTTTTGATGTTTTGGGCGAAAGTACCAAGCAAACTATACAACGGAGTAGTAGTTCAGGACGATTTGATAATTGGATAAACTTAATTCCTGAACTTTTAGAAAAACCATTTATTGGATATGGGCCTATGCATTATGCTTCTATAAAGTTTGACAATCCTTGGGGACATCCGCATAATTGGTTTCTACAATTTGGATATGAATGGGGGGGGATGGCAGCTTGTTTGATGCTAATATTATTTTTGATGGGTTTATATAAATTTGGCCAACAATTAAATTTTAACTTGAATGATCCAAACTATTCAAAACAGCGTTATTGGCTTAAATTTGGACTTCTGTGGTCATTAATAGCTGGATTTGTCCATAGTTTTTTTAGTGGATTAATAGTAATGCCCCTAAGTCAGTTGTGGTTGGTTCTAATCGTTGGAGTTTCTATGGGGTTTTATTTTGAAGAAAAGCCAGGCATAAAAAATGCCTCTAATCTTTCGAGAAGAGGACATCTGCTTGTAATCGGTGTTATTGCGGTTAGCTTTTTGGGTTTTGCTTACTGGGGCTCCCAACACTCTATTGATAGGAGTCAAGTGGATGCTCATTTTTATAAAGAAAATAAATCAAGCAGGTCTTATCCCCGTTATTGGCAGCAGGGTAAAATAGGTTTAAAAGGATTAAATAAATCAGAAAAGAGCTCGAAATCCAATTTGTAACAAACAGCAGTTTTACTGATCATTGCACAGTAGTATCATCTGCAAAAAATTAAAAAAAGATTATGGCAGAATTCAGACTTAAGGCGGTTTCGCCCAAAGGCAAGATGATCAAAAGCGAATTTGAGGCTGACAGTAAAAAGAAGGCCGAGAATCGCGTGGAGAAACTGGCCCGGAAAAATGGGTTTAAAGTTAAGTCTATAGACAAAAAGAAGACGTTTACCTATAAGGTCCAAAAAGGGGCCAAGGATCCGGTCACCGGGGAACAGGAGGCTTACTCCAAGGAAGAGGTAGAAAAGGCCCTGGTAAAGCTGGGCTATAAAGTGATCCGGATCAACAAGAAGTGGTTTGATTTCAAGCTCGGCGTACCTCAAAGTGAGATCGTCAATTTTATCCGGCTCAGCGCCGATCTGCTGCATCAGCAGCTAAGCTTCGACGAAATTCTCGGGCTGCTACATGAGGATACGACCAATGAACGGATGCGTGATGTGATCAGCACCATCCGTAAGGATCTCAAGGAAGGAAAAGAGGGAGATGAAGTTTATAGCAAACATGAGGATGTATTTGGAGAGTTTGCCTGTTACATGCTCAGCGTGGCCTCTAAAAGTGGTAATATGGCCCAGGTGTTTGAAAGTACGGCTAAGTTCCTGGAGCGGGATGCCGAATTTAAAAGCAATCTCCGACGTTCATTGCTAATGCCGGCCATTACGGTACTTGCTACCATTGGAGTGGTTCTCTTTTATGTCGGCTACATTTTTCCCGCTACGGCTGAAGCTTTTGTAGAAATGGGGATTGAACTTCCACCCATGACCGCGGCTACCCTTGAAATGAGTTATTGGCTGCAGTCCAACTGGTTGTTACTTACGCTATCTTTTGTGATCCCAACTGCGGCTGCCTGGTATTTTTTAACCCAAACTGCCAAAGGTCAGTTGATGAAGGATAAGAATATCATAAAAATACCCGTTATTGGGGACCTTATGCATAAAACCAGTATTGAGATTTTTTCACGGGTCTTTTATACGCTCTACAGCGGATCGGGACAAAATATTGAAGTAATTAAAGTTGCTGCGGAAGCCTGCCGCAATAAATATATGGAAAAGCAGATCAAGCAGGTCTCTATTAAAATGATGCTGAAAGAGGGAGCTGGCCTTATTGAAGCTCTAAAAGCATCCGGAGTGTTTACCGATACCGCTATCAGCCGGTTTAAACTGGGGGCCGAGTCGGGCGCTTTGAAGCAAAATGCCAAGCAGCTGGCTCAGTACTATGAGACGCAAACAACGTATAAGATGGATACGATTGTAGATATGATCAGCTTGGGGGTAAATATCTTTATTATGATCGCCTTGATCGGTATTACTATTGTTTCTGCTGAGTCTGCACTTATTCAACCCAAACAGCCGGGAATGTAGATCAACCGGATAAACAGAATAAATATACATTTCTGATCTTATCACTTATATTAAGTCCTTCTTAAACCTGTATTCCTTTTAATGTTGGTTTGGAATTTTATAGATGGCTAAGGTAAATACACGCAGACACATCGGCGATATCCTGGTAAACAGGGATATTATTGCCGAAGAACAACTGAATGAGGCACTTGATATTCTCCGCGAGGAGCCGGAGTCTTCCAATCGCCGGATTGGCCAGATTCTTTATCAGGATCTGGGTGTGGATCGCCATAAAGTGATGAGCGAGATTGCGTCCATCTATGCATTTGAGGAGGTTTTTACAGGCAAAAATTCGGTTGGTGCAGAGGTTATTGAAAACATCAAATCACATATTGAAGACCTGCCTACCGAAATCGTGGATGAACTGGTTCACCAAAAGGCTGTGCCGCTTGAGCAGGAGCGAAATACCTTGACTATTGCTGCGGCCGATCCTTCGGATCCGAGATTATCCAACATTATAACGAAGCTCAATTTTAAGCAGCATGATATCGTTTATTGCCGCTATGAGCTTGTTGAGCAAATACTGACCGAAGTTTACGAGCAGAAGAACGAGTTCCTTGATCTGCTGGAAGAAATAGAATACGAGGAGCCCGACCTCCAGGAAGAGTCTGAAGAGATTGATGAGGAGGAGATTGATGCCGAGATCAATCAAAGTATGTTGAACTCATTGGTCGAAGGATTTTTGGTCGAAGGCGTTCGAAAGGGCGTCAGTGACATTCATATTGTGCCCAGTGGTCCAGCCTCAACTGATATTCGTTTTCGTATTGACGGTAAGTTGGAGCTTTGGCATCAGCAAAATAATGTAAAGCCGGAAGCCATTTCGGCTGTAGTGAAGGACAAAACACGCAATGTGGATCGGTTTGAACGGGACGCCTCCCAAGACGGCTTTATCCAGCGTGCCGTCGATAGTCATAATATTCGCTACCGGGTTTCTATCATGCCGATGGTAGGGGAGCAGTTTGACCGCAAATTTGAGTCTATTGTCATTCGTATTCTGGATGATCGGGAGGTTATTACCGATCTTGACGTACTGGGACTACAGCAAAAAGCCAAAGAAGATTTTGTGAAGGCCATCGAAAAACCGTCAGGCATTGTCATCATTACAGGGCCTACAGGCAGCGGAAAATCAACAACGCTGGTCGCAGCGTTGTATTATGTCATTGATCCAACGGTAAATGTGCTGACGGTTGAGGAGCCGGTAGAGTACCTTATTGACGGGGCTCGTCAGCTGAAAATCAGCGATCACATGACCTTTGATAATGCAATGAAGGGGATTTTGCGGCATGACCCCGATATTGTACTTGTCGGTGAGATCCGGGACCTGAAGACGGCAGAAATCGCTATTAAACTGGCCAACACGGGTCACTTGACCTTTTCAACCCTGCACACCAATGATGCCCCCAGTGCCATCTCACGATTGTATAAGATGGGCGTTGAGACTTTTCTTATTGCAAATGCTGTGAACCTTATTATGGCTCAGCGTCTGGTGCGTACGCTCTGTGATGAATGCAAAGAAGAGTATGAACCACATCCCGAAACAGCTAAAGGCATTGGGTTTACAGAAAAAGAGATTGAAGAAACAACCTTTTATAGAGCAGTGGGCTGTGATAAGTGTTCCAATGGTTATAAGGGGCGTACTGCTATTATGGAAGCTCTTTATTTTGACAAAGAGGTACGAACGATGATCCTGGAGTCGGGTGACGATATTAATGAGGGTGCGATTAAAGAATATGCGATGAGCCAGGGTATGTTAAGCCTGCGGGGGTCGGGAAGGGAACGTATCAAAAATGGAATGACGACCATTGAAGAAATAGCAGCAATTACCATTGAAGATTAAAAAACTCTTAGACGTTTAGGTGATACTTAAAAAATCGTTAACATTAAACGTTTTTATGGGGTTAGCAAAAGGATAATCGGAGAATTTATTATGGCAACTGATAATCAGGCAGAAAAAGAGACAACGCCAGAATATATTCGGCAATTCCTAAAAGAGCCACCACTGTTGTTGAGAAACTTCCATTACGAGGATATTATGGAGTTTCTTAAACTGGGACAGGAGGAACGGTTTGTACAGGATGATGTGATTGTAAATGAAGCTGAATATGTGAACTCGGCCTATCTTATTTCCAAGGGTAAAGTGTCTATTTGGAAAGACAATATTCAGCTTGCAACGCTTACAAAAGGTAATTTTTTGGGAGAAACCTTTCTGTTCAGCAAAAATAATCGAATGGCAAAAGTGGTTTCAGAGGGCGAATCACAACTCCTGAAATTTGAGCGATACGAAGCACTCAACTTTTTCCGCAAAAAGCCCGAAAAGCTCTTCAATATCTTTACCCGAAATATTATTGAAATTCAGCAACAAAAAATAAGCAACATGAACGGTCAATTACTACAACTGAAAAAGCGTCTGTTGGACGATAGTAACTGGTGATTGGTTGATTTTAGTTGAATGCCCCAATTCCTTTCGAATTTTGGTAGAAATTCCGATGTAGGTGTACAGATTTTTGATAAAGAAATTTGGAAGTATTAAAAATATTTAATGTTTTAAGGATGGATGACAAAATATCCATGTGTTAGGGCAAATGAATGGATGTCCATTCATTAAATTATTTTGTTTCGTAACAACCGGGGTAAAATCAGCTCTTTACAACACGTTATTTGCAAATAATCAAAAGCTAGTTATAATCTACAGATGGAAGCAGGGGTACAACAGAAGAAAGCTGAACAGGCTAAAGATATAATTGCACCTCTTGCCGAGCAGTTGAAAGGCAGCTCGAAGGGATTACAGCGTCATCGCGAAATTGGAAAGCTTGTGGACGATCAGACCGAAGAGGTGCGCGCCAAACTTCGTGATGCAATAGAAGCATTGCTAAAAAAGATGTACGATAATGAGGCCTCAGATATTGATATTGGGGGTCCTGGTTGTGACAATAATATTTGGTACCGTATCCACGGAGACAAATCACCAGATAAGAAAGCCCCTGAATTTACGCTTACTGAAACTGATTTTCTGCTGCATAACTTAATTATGCCAAAGCAGCGAGAACATTTATTTGAAAATCGTAATCTGGACTTTTCCTATTCTATTTCTGGCTCTGATTCGATAGCTGGTGCTAAACGGTTCCGGGCGGACATGTATTTTGACCTGGAGCACCTTGCCCTAAACATGCGTAAAATTGATAATGTGATCAGGCCATTTAAGGGGCTTAACCTGCATCCCGAAATAGCAAAAGCATTGAGCTTAAAATATTATAAGTACGGACTAACGCTTGTTACAGGTATTACGGGATCTGGTAAATCATCGACGCTGGACACGGTTATTGATGCTAACAACCGCACAGTTGATTCTCATATCGTGATTATCGCTTCTCCTGTAGAACTTGTTCATCAACCCAAAAAATCAGTTGTCCGTCACCGTGAGGTTGGCCGCGATGTTCGGTCATTTAAGGATGGGGCAATACAAGCCCTGCGACAGGATCCTGACATTATTGTAGTTGGGGAGCTGCGGGATCCTGAGACGATTATGACAGCGCTTGAAATTACTGATTCAGGTCACAAGACGTTTGGGACCCTCCACACAAGTTCCGCGATGGAGAGTATTGAACGTATTCTAGGTGAGGTGCCCGTAAATGAGCAAAATCGTGTTCGAACACGCCTGGCGGATGTGTTGACATGTGTGATCAGTCAGAAGCTGGTTCCCAGCCTGGATGGTAAACGGGTACTTGCCAAAGAGGTATTGGTTGTAACAAGCCCTGTAAAGGCCGCTATTCGGAATAACAATGTCAACGAGATCTACCAGATGTTAATGGAGGGTAGTGAGCGCGGCATGAACACCATGGAACAAGATCTGAAGCGATTATATGAAGAGGGGAAAATCTCAAAAGAAGTGGCGATAAACAATGCCAACAATAAAAAACGTGTAAAACAGCTGATAACCGAAAACCAATTATAAATTAATATATAACGTATCCCCATGTTTGGATCCAATGATTATATAGGGCTTAGCTTGCAGGACGATGTTATTCGTGTGGCACGTCTGCGGGTAAAGGGGAATGACCTTAAGATTGTTAAACTGGATCGGTTCTCCCTTGTTGAAAAGCTGGAAGGAGAATCTCAATTCCAGGAAATTGAAGGGGGCGGGGAAGTTGACAACGATTTCGACGAAGAGGAAGATGCGGATTCAATTTTTGGTCTCGAAGAGGATGATGAAAGCAGCCAGGACGAAGAAGAGCTGGATCTAGATGAGCTTGAAGATTCTGCGGATGACGATATGGCCTTGGATATGGTCGACGAGTCGGAAACTACGCAGTCGAATGAGCTTTTGTTGTACAATATTTTTTCAGATGTATCCAGCGACAAAATTTATCTAGGATTAAATATCCCTGCCGGACACACCATTTTTCAGGTGATCCGTGATACCGATTTTAATGAGGTTAAAAACAAAGACCTGGTTGAGGATCTCGAAGATAAACTCGAATCAATTTACGGTGCGCCCACTTCACCTGACAACTATTCCTACGAGATTCGTGATGATGGCTCGCTTTTGTTGAGTTCGGTTGAAAATGAATCCATAACATTGCAACTGGTTAATCAGGCCAGGGAATTGTACTCCGGCAAGTTGGCTATCCAAAGTGTTATGCCGGATGAGATGGCCCTTGTGGGATTGGTGAAGGCCAATTATGAACTGGATCCCGACGAGATGACCTGCGTAATCCAGTTTGGCAAAGAAAAAAGTCGTGTCCTATTTATGAAGGGCAGTGAGGTTTGGCTGGTATCTCCAATTATTAATGAGGGTACGGAAAACAAATCATTCCTTAACACGATATTCAGTAAAATTTTATTCCAGCTTGATACCGGAGAAGTACCAAACCTAGATCGTATCTTGCTGGCAAATAATACGGTTGGAGAATCAGCTGTAGATTTCTTTGAGGAGAACTTTCCTGACATTAAGGTCGAGAATATTACTTTTAAAGAGGAACTGCTGGATACCGAACACGTGGATCCAGCCAGTGTTCCGGCATTTACTACAGCCATAGGATCGGCACTGGCGGCCTCAGGAAGCCTGGACGATGCGTTTCCGGATATTTCTCTTATCCCAAAATATGTTGTTGACCGCCAGAAGATATTCAAATTGCAGTGGCACGGTATGTTGATCCTGTTTTTAATCTTTCTGACGCCCATTACCTTTAACTACTTTTATAATCAGAATGCGCGGAAAATTGATTCCTATTCCTCAGACCTGGAACAGATGAATGGGCAGATTCAGAAACTAGAGCCCACTATTCAGAAAGTGGAAGAACTAAATGAGAACTTATCAACTCTGCGAGCTAAACTGACCATGCTGGATACCCTTGCGCAGGGAAGTCGCGAATGGTCTAGGAAACTGAATATCTTTAACCAGGGAATACGGTCGGTGGGAAGCAGCTGGATAACTTCATTTTCACAGACCGGAGATGGAACATTTCTGCAGGGATATACCATGTATAGAAATCGTATCCCTAAAATTGTGAATATTTTTCATGAGGCGACCCTGCAGAGTGTTAACAGCCAACAGATGCGTGAACAGGAAGTGTATAGTTTCTCCATCTTAGTAAAAGAATTTGCACAATCAGACTCTATCTATTCGCCTCCGACACCTGAAGAGGTGCAAAATCTGATAGGAAAATAATTAGGCAACGATCGATATGTCCTACGGTGTACGAAATACGTTAATTTTGCTTGTTGTCCTCACCACTTTTATTGGGGCCGGGGTCAGCTACATCTATTTTTATCAACAGCCAAGGGTAAAAGAACTTCGCCAAAAGGCTGAACAAAAACGCCAGGAACTCAACCAGAAACAGCAAAAGGCCAATCAGTTTCCCATTTTAAAAAAGCGATACGAAGAGGCAACACGCTTTTTTAATAACTACAATAAGGCGCTTTATGCCAATAGTAACGAGGATAATGTTTATGATTTTCTGAATAATATTAATACCGGTTCGGCTTTTACGAACTTTACATTTAGCTTTTCAGATTCTACTACGCACGATCAGTACGGTACCATGTCGATGAAAATTACCGGACAGGGCTATTATCGCAATTTCATTAACTTTATCCGGCAGATCGAACTGAGCAAGCCTTTAAATAAGGTTAGCAAGGTTTCTATCAGCCCTATCAATGAGTTGGAATCTTACGGCAAAGTTAACTTTAACTTTTCACTCAAAAGCTTCTACGACCGGGTAAAACTTCTTGGGAAACCTGATCTGGCAATTACTAATAATTTGGTGGGCTCGGTTTATAATCCCTTTTATCCATTAATTCGGTCTGTGAAGACCAATGAGAATAATCTGGTAAATGTTGAGCAGAGCTCGCTCATTGCGGTAAGTACCGATAAAGTATTTTTAGTCGATCAAAATGGTGTTATGCAGCGATTGTCGAAAGGAGATGACGTGTATTTGGGAGAGCTTACCTCGATTAATGTTAAGCGGGGGACAGCATCATTTAAACTCAATAAGGGTGGAATTATAGAGCGGGTGACATTGCAGGTGAATAACGAAGAAAATCAAAGTAGTAATTAGTATGGATTCTTACAGATATAAGTCGATACCGTTAATTTTCGCATTTTTATTCATCCTTGCTACCGGGGTGTACAGTCAAAACCGGGATAATCTTCCTGCAGAATATCGAGAGTATACCAATCCTGAAGAGGTCGTTACTTTCGACCGCACCACACCCTTTGCGCGAGCCATAGATGTAATTAATCAATTTGCTCAGAAGTTCCGTGACAAGCTCGTAATCAACCGAACCGAGGTTTCTGGCAATATTGGTATATCTGTCCCTGCAATGCACTGGATGGATGCTTTGAAGTTGATACTCCGTGTTAAAGAGCTCCAGCTGGTTGAGAAAAAAGAGTTTTTTGAAATTGTAACCAAGGAGTCACTACAGCAAGACCAAATGACTCAAGCTGCTGCTGGCGGTGGGGGCGCCCAGTCAGGAGGTGGAGGCGAAGGTCAGCAACCGATAGCTACCACTAATACGCATGAAGTTCGTATTAACGCCATTTTCTTCGAAGGTAACCGCCGAGCTTTGAAAGAAATTGGAGTTGACTGGTCTACCATATCCGAAAATGTGCCGGATGCTATTCTTGGTGGCGGCCAAGGCGGCAGTGGACAAGGTGGCGGTGGTCAGGGCGGAGGACAGAGCCTCCCGAACTCTCAATTTGACGGCCCTTTTGTTCAGGTCAACTCCAAGGGAGCTCAAAATGTCTCCCAAGACGTCTTTAATGCTCTGATTAATGTTGGCGAAATTGGTAACACCGGCATAGACGTGCAAGCGTTGTTTAGTGCTTTTGAAGCTAATAACCTTGGAGAGGTATTGGCGTCTCCTACGGTTAAGGTGATGGATGGCCAAGAAGGTAGGATTCAGGTGGGCCAGGATTTTTCAATCAAACAGCGAGATATTGCTGGTAATGTTGTTGAGCAATTTTTTAGCGTAGGTACGATATTAACAGTTACTCCACAGGTTATTACTCAGCAAGATACAACATTTGTGCATCTGGATATTCAGGCTGAGCGTTCCTCGGCACAACCCGATCCGGTTAGTACCATCATTAATAA
>JGI12575J12848_1000587_pt1 | contig 21153 bp, 20 predicted proteins | sample A23P1SouthBayCA_2_FD_12848 | JGI IMG/M metagenome (IMG submission 12848) | reverse complement strand
GAACGCGTGGGTTGTTTCCCTGCCGTAACCGCTGGATTGGCTGGTAGGTAGGTGGGTGGCTGAACCTATCAGTAGGTCAGAGTGCGTTCCGAATATCCGCCGGAAGCAGAGGTCCTCGCTCACCGGTCCGTCATGGAGACGGGCATCGTCGGAATCAACGGCGCCCGACGGGTGAATTCGAACGTTCCCTTTCGGGCGGCGCCGATGACGTACTGGCGGGCGCTCTTGTGGATGGGCGTGCGTTTCCCCTCGACAGCCGTCGTGCCCTCGCGAATCGCGTTGACGAGGTGGACGGGGTCGACGTCGGCGTTGTGCTCGGGGAACTCGCCCGCCGGAACCCGGATGTCCGTGTACGCCCGGCCGACGTTCGGCAGATAGTGGGCGTCGCTTCCGCCGACTGTCGGGTAGCCGTAGGACTGGGCGTATCGGCTGGCGCGGCGGTTCTGGTAGCCGGTGAAGAGCATCGAGTTGTAGGCCTCGATGGCGTCGGGGTCGGCGGTGTGGAGGACGCGCTTCTTGACGCCGTGGCGGGTGCGCTGGAAGGGGTGTGGAACGATGGCGACGCCACCCATGCCGTGGACGGTCTCGATGGTGTCCTGTAGGGGCATGCCCTTCGCGGGCGTCTCCTCGACACCGAGGGCGATGAGGTGACCGTCGGAGGTCGAGATCTCGACGCCAGGGATGCCGACGAGGCCGTAACTCGACGCGAGTTCGGCGGCCTCCAGACTGCCGTCGATACGGTCGTGGTCGGTGATGACGACGCCGTCCAACCCGATCTCCGCGACGTGTTCGAGGATGAGCTCGACGGGCTCGTGGCCGTCGTAGGAGGACTCGCTGTGGACGTGGAGGTCCAGTTTGAACGAGCGCCGTTGGTCCATTGCCCCGGGGTAGTATCTGCAGGGCCTTATTGGTGCCCGCCGTTGCGGGTGCTGCCGATACTGCTGCAGAACCGGGGCTTGGGTGGCTTACCGTCGGACGTGGCTCAAGGGACGTTGTATTCGAGGAGGACACCTTCGTCGATCTGTTTGACGTCCTCCAGTTCGAGTTCGGGGAAGTTCTGGGTGAATCCGTCGCCGTCAGCGAGCGTGGGTGCGTCGCGGCCGCCGATGACGAGCGGGCCGACGTAGACGGTGAGCCGGTCGACCAGGTCGTCCATGAAGAGACTGAAGATGAGTTCGCCGCCGCCCTCGACCATGAGCGCGTCGATGCCGTGGGAGTCGAGCTCCATCAATGCCGACGGGAGGTTGACGCGCTCCTCGCCAGCGATGATGAGCGTCGCGCCCGCTTCCTCGAGCGCCCGGAGATGCTCTCGGGGTTCCTCCTCGCCGACGAGGACGAACGTCTCGGCGTCATCGTCCATGATCGCAGCGTCCGGCGGTGTGCGGGCGTGGGAGTCGGCGACGACACGGGCCGGCTGAGGGTCGTCACCGCGTTTCTCGCGCTCCTCGACGAGCGCTTCGTCCTTCACCGTGAGCGCGGGATCGTCGGCCAGAACCGTACCGACACCGACCATCACGGCGTCGCTCTGCGCGCGGAGGCGGTCGACGCGCTCGAAGTCCCGGTCACCGCTGATCGTCACCTGGCGGCGCTCACGGGTGGAGAGCTTCCCGTCCGCCGACATCGCGGCGTTCACGAGGACGTGCATACCACGAGACGAGGACCGGGAGGGGAAAACCAGTTTCGCTCACGACGACCCACGCAGGCACGCTCCCAGCGGTTCGACGATGGTGCTTGTTCCCGCCGAGTGGGAACCGACGAGTGACTCAGGCACCGTTCCATCCAAGCAGTACATGCACTATGCCAGTCAGAGATATCGCGCGCCGGGAGGTCGTCACCGCGAAACCGGACACACCCATCGCTGCAGTCGCGTCAGAGCTCCGTGACCTGAAGGTCGGGAGCGTCGTCATCGAGGAGGCCGGCGCCCCGGTCGGAATCGTCACGGATCGAGATATCGCGGTTCGCGTCGTCGCCGCGGAACGTGATCCCGCAGAGACGACCGCAGCCGACGTGATGACGGAAGATCCCGTAACAGTCGATTCGGATGCGGGGGTGTTCGCGGTCATCGATGCGATGCTCGACAACGCCGTCCGACGCATCCCCATCGTGGACGACGGCCGCATCGATGGCATCCTCACGCACGACGACCTCACGCGACTCCTCGCCGAGGAGTCCCGCGAACTCGCCGCCGTCGTCGAATCCGAATCCCCGGCCTACTGACCCGATTCCCGCGAACGGTGACGTCCTCGGACCGACCGCAAGGAATCCTTTTACCACGCCGCCGCGAACACCCGTGCGATGAGTCTCGAAGATCGTGCCGAGGATCTTGCCTCCGACCTCGGTGTTGACAAAGAGGAGGTCGAACGCGACCTGCGGAATCTCGTGGAGTACAGCGTCCCTATGGACGAGGCGGTGCAGAGCCTCCGTCGCAAGTACGGGGACGACTCCGGCGGTGGTGGGGGTGGCCCGACCGCTGCCGACATCGGTGACATCACGCCCGAATCGGGGAACGTCACCGTCACCGCCCGCATCCTCACCGTGGGGAAGCGCTCGATCCGCTACCAGGGCGACGACATGGTCATCCACGAGGGCGAACTCGCCGACGAGACCGGCAAGATCTCCTACACCGCGTGGGAGGACTTCGGCCTGGACGCCGGCGACAGCGTCACCATCGGGAACGCCAGCGTCCGGGAGTTCGACGGCCGACCCGAACTCAACTTCGGCGAATCCTCCAGCGTCGAGGCCGCGCCCGAACCCGTCGAGGCCCCCTACGAGGTCGGCGGCGACAGCGACCTCGCCGACCTCGAAGCCGGGGACCGCGGCCGGAACGTCGACGCCCAGGTCGTCGAAGTAGAGCGAAAGACCATCGATGGCCGCGACGGCATGACCGACATCCTCTCCGGCGTCCTCGGCGACGAATCCGCCCGCCTCCCGTTCACGGACTGGGACCCACATCCCGAACTGGAACAGGAGGGCAACTCGGTCCGCATCGAGGACGCGTACGTCCGCGAGTTCCGTGGCGTCCCGTCCGTCAACGTCTCCCGCTTCTCGACCGTCACCGATCTCGACGAGGCGGTCGCCGTCGGCGGCCCCACCCGGATGACCCTCCGGGACGCCGTCGGCCAGGGCGGCGCCTACGACGTCGAGGTCGTCGGGAACATCATCGAGGTCCGTGACGGCAGCGGCCTCATCCAGCGCTGCCCCGAATGCGGTCGCGTCACCCAGAAGGGCCAGTGCCGGACCCACGGCGAGGTCGACGGCGAGGACGACCTCCGCGTGAAAGCCATCCTCGACGACGGCACCGACACCGTCACCGTCGTCCTCGACCGCGACCTCACCGAGGAGATCTACGGCGGGACTATCGAGGACGCCCTCGAGCAGGCCCGCGACGCGATGGACCAGACGGTCGTCGGCGAGGATATCGCCGACACGGTCGTCGGCCACGAGTACCGCGTCCGCGGCCACCTCAGCGTCGACGACTACGGCGCGAACCTCGAAGCCCTCGAGTTCGACCGGAGCGACGAGAACGCCGCCGACCGTGCGACGGCCCTCCTCCAGGAGGTGGACGCATGAGCGCGAACGGCGACGAGATCAACCGCCGCGAGGTCGCGTGGCGACTCTTCGCGAGCGAGTTCCGCGACGCCGACCTCTCGTACGCCGAGAGCGACGAGGAGCGCGCCCCGAACTACGTCGTCACCCCGACGGGCGCCCGCGTGAACCGCCTGTTCGTCGTCGGCGTCCTCACCGAGGTCGAGTACGTCAGCGACGACTACCTCCGCGCCCGTATCGTCGACCCAACGGGCGCGTTCGTCGTGTACGCCGGGCAGTACCAGCCCGAAGCCCTCACCTTCCTCGAATCCGCCGACACACCCATGTTCGTCGCCGTAACGGGGAAGGCCCGGACGTTCCAGCCCGACGACTCCGACATCGTCTACACGTCGATCCGCCCCGAATCCATCAGTGAGGTCGAGGCCACGACCCGTGACAACTGGGTCGTCACGACCGCCGAACAGACCCTCGAACGCGTCGCCACGATGGCCGACGCCATCGACCTCGTCGAACGCGGCGACGACCTCCAGGCCGTCCTCGCCGCCCGGAACGTCCCCGAAGGACTCGCCGCCGGCATCCCGCTCGCCATCGACCACTACGGCACGACCGAACACTACCTCGCCGCCACCCGCGACCTCGCACTCGACGCCGCCCGCGTCGTCGCCGGCGAACGCGAGGAGGTCCGCCCGCACCGGGTCGAACCCGACGCCGACGGTGACGAACCGGTCGCGCTCGGACTCGACGACCTCACGCTCGCGACCGGCGATACCCAGCCAGCACCCACCACTGACGCCGACGACTCCGACACCGCTGCATCTGACGATGCCAGCGCTGACGTCGACTCGGGCTCGACGGCCGAAACGGGGTCGGCGGACGACATCGAGAGCGCGGCCGAGTCGGCGGTGGCGGAGACCGAGGACGCTGAGCCAGCGGTTACCGAAGCAGACGAACCGTCCGCCGAAGCTGCCACCGTCGGTTCGACTGGTGCGACCGAACCGGAGTCCACCGCCCCGGACTCGGAACCCTCGGAGACGGCTGCGCCTGACTCCACAGAGTCCGACGCGACCGAAGCCGACTCAGCCAGCGACGACGCCCCCGATGCCGAACCTGACTCCGTCGGCACCGACGAGATGTACGAGCTCTCGGAGGAGGAGCGACAGGAGGTCGAGGAGAACTACGACGTCGGGTTCTCCACCGCCGACGAGATCGAGGGCGAAGCCGGTATCGAACCGGAAACCCCGCAGCCGGACGTCGACGAGTCGGCGGAACCCGATTCGGCGGCTGACACGGACGAGGACCTCGGATTCGAAGCCAGTGACACGGCAGCTGAGTCCGAGCCGGAGCCTGAACCCGAAACTGAGGAATCGGCCGAGGAGACGGCGGCCGAGTTCGAGGCAGACCACGAGGAACCGGAGCCATCCGACGAGGAGAGCGAAGGAACGACCACAGAGAACCTCGAGGACGCCGTCGTCGAGACGATGCAGGACCTCGGAGATGGTGCCGGCGCCGACCGTGACGAGCTCGTGCAGACCGTCATGGACGAGCACGGCGTCGACCAGGACGCCGTCGAGGACGCCATCGACGACGCCCTGATGAGCGGCCGGTGCTACGAATCCGGCGAGAACGAACTCACCGCGATCTGAGGGTGCTCGTCGAACCCGTCCCGAACGAACCCGCCGCGACCGCCACCCTCGACGGCGAGACCGCGCTCGTCATCGCCGACTACCACGCCGGCATCGAGCGAGCACTTGCGCGGGACGGCGTCGAGGTACGGAGCCGGGCGGACCGGCGACGCCAACACGTCCTCCGGCTACTCGCGCAGACCGACGCCGACCGCGTGGTCTTCCTCGGCGACCTCGGCCACGACATCGGGGAGGCCGCTGGCGTCGAACGCACGGAACTCGAGGAGCTCGTCGACGCCATCCCGGTCCCGATCACGCTCGTGAAGGGGAACCACGACGGGAAACTCCAGGACGTCCTCGACGTCGACATCACACCCCCGAACGGCGTGCGATTCGGTGACGTTGGATTCGTCCACGGTCACACCTGGCCCGGCGAAGACGCCCGCTCGTCGGACGTGCTCTGCGTCGGCCACGAACACCCCACGGTTCGCCTGGAGGACGAGGTCGGTGGTCGACGGATCGAACGCGCCTGGCTTCGTGGCAGCAGCGACGGCGCACCGTTCCGGGACTACTTCGGTGACGATACCGTCTCGGTCCCGGCCGAACTCGTCGTGTTCCCGGCGTTCAACGAACTCGTCGGCGGCACCTGGGTCAACGTCGAGGGCCAGGCGTTCCTCGCCCCGTTCCTCCCGGAGGCCTGCCCCGACGCCGACGCCTACCTCCTGGACGGCACGCGACTCGGACCGTATCACGCCCTCTGAGAACCAGCTATCGGCCGTTCGGCGTTACATCGGTGTCAGCGCGAACGTGAGCATCGCCAGGAGCGTGGCGACGAACGCCAGACCCGCCGGGACGCCTGGTTCGTACCCGCCCAGTCGGGCGTTACGGTAGGCACCCCGGGCCGCGAGCACGAGGTTGACACCACCCGCGACGAGGAGCACGGCACCCCGGAACGCCCACTCCGGGGAGACCGCGGCAGCGAGCCCCGCGACTGTGACCGCCACGCCGAACGGCGTGTACAGCCACCAGAACAGGCTGGTGTCGTCCATACTGCTTCACACTGATTATGTCCGAGCACAAGGAACTTATGCCTCCCGTCCACTCACCCCTGACTGTCCAGGGATATTCTGGTCCCTGGACGGCCATCGTACGACCGCCACCCGGTGTGGCAGTGTCCTTAACCCGATTCGGCGACTACGTCTCCCCGAATGAGCGAGACGAGTGGCGTCGACGCGTTCTCGACGCTCGGCCCCGAGGTCAGGAGTGCGCTTTCGGAGCGCGGCTTCTCGACACCGACGGAGCCACAGCGCCGCGCGATTCCGACACTCGCCGCCGGCCACGACGCACTCGTCATCGCCCCCACGGGCACCGGAAAGACGGAGACCGCGATGCTCCCGGTGTTCGACGCGCTCGCCGAGAACCCCACCAAGGGCTTCGGCGCACTCTACATCACGCCGCTCCGCGCCCTGAACCGCGACATGCAGGAGCGCCTCGACTGGTGGGGTGAGACGCTCGGGGTAGACGTCGCGGTGCGACACGGCGACACCACACAGTACCAGCGCACGAAACAGGCAGACGACCCACCGGACGTCCTCATCACCACGCCGGAGAGCGTCCAGGCGATGCTCACCGGCTCCAAGCTCCGGAACGCGCTCACTGACGTCCAACACGTTATCGTCGACGAGGTCCACGAACTCGCCGCCTCCAAGCGCGGCGCACAACTGTCCGTCGCCCTCGAACGTGTCCGCGAACTCGCGGACGACTTCCAGACGATCGGGCTCTCCGCGACCGTCGGCGACCCCGAGGAGGTCGGTCGATTCCTGACCGGCGACCGGGGCTGCGACATCGTCGAGGTCGACGTCGCCAGCAAGCTCGAACTCGACGTGCTGGAACCCGATGTCACGGACGAGGACAGCGCCCTCGGGAACGAGCTGATGACGTCGCCGACGATGGCGAGCCACATCCGGACGATACTCGACATCGTAGACGAGAACGACTCCACGCTCATCTTCGTGAACACCAGGCAGTCGGCGGAAGCGCTCGGGAGCCGGTTCAAGAAGCTCGAGGCCAACATCGGCGTCCACCACGGCAGCCTCTCCAAGGAGGCCCGTATCGACGTCGAGGAATCCTTCAAGGCCGGCGAGCTGGACGCCCTCCTCTGCACGTCCTCGATGGAGCTCGGCATCGACGTCGGCCGTATCGACCACGTCATCCAGTACCAGAGCCCCCGCGAGGTCGCCCGAATCCTCCAGCGTGTCGGTCGCGCCGGCCACCGTCGCGACATGACCAGCCGTGGCACCATCATCACGGGGACCGCAGACGACACCAACGAAGCCCTCGCCATCGCCCGACGCGCCCTCGATGGAGACGTCGAGGACGCCCGCATCCACCACGGGAGCCTCGACGTCGTCGCCAACCAGACCGTCGGCCTCGTCATGGACCAGAGCGAGGTCCGGTGCAGGACCGCCTACCGAATCATCACGCGCGCCTACCCGTATCGCGACCTCGACGAAGCGACCTACCGGTCCGTCATCCAGGAGCTCCACCGAAACCACATCATCTACCTGAACGAGGCCGAGGACACCATCTCGAAGTCCGGCGGCACCTTCTCGTACTACTACTCGAACCTCTCCATGATCCCGGACGAGGAGACCTACGGCGTGAAGGACGTCGCGTCCGGCCGCCAGATCGGGACGCTCGACGAGAAGTTCGTCCTGAACTTCGCCGAACCCGGCGCGACCTTCATCCAGCGCGGCGACATGTGGCGCGTCGCGAGCGTGGACGACGACGAAGCCAGCGTCGAGGTCACCCCCATCGAGGACCCGACCGGCGAAGTCCCGTCCTGGGTCGGCCAGGAGATCCCCGTCCCCTTCGAGGTCGCCCAGGAGGTCGGCCACATGCGCGACGTCGCCGGCCCACAGTTCGAGACCGGCGCCCCAAGTGACAGCGTCTCCCGCGAGTTCTCCACGCGATACCCAGCCAACAACGACACTGCGACCAAGGCGTTCCAACAGCTCGAACGCCACGTCGAGACCGGCGCCCCGGTCCCGACGGACACCCGGCTCGTCGTCGAACAGTACGGCCGCGATGTCGTCCTCAACGCCTGCTTCGGCCACCGCGCGAACGAGACCATCGGCCGCCTCGTCGCCGCGCTCCTCGGCCAGGAGACCGGCACCACCGTCGCCATCGACACCGACCCGTATCGGATCGAGTTCGAACTTCCCGGCCGCCTCCACGCCGAGGACGTCATCCGCGTCCTCGAGGACACGGACCCCGACCACCTCAAGCCACTCCTCGAACTCAGCCTCAAGAAGAGCGAGGCGCTCGGCTTCACACTCAGCCAGGTCGCCGCGAAGTTCGGGAGCCTCAAACGCTGGCGCTCCCGCGGTGGCCAGGCCATGGGCGTCAAACGTATCATGAGCGCCCTCGAGGACACCCCCGTCTACGAGGAAGCCATCCGCGAAGTCTTCCACCGCGACTTCGACGTCGAACGCGCCCGCAACATCCTCCAGCAGATCCAGGACGGCGACATCGACGTCACCGTCCACGGCGAACGCACCCCCATCGGCACCGACGGCCGAAGCAGCGGCAAGGAACTCCTCACCCCCGAGAACGCCGACGCCAGCGTCGTCGACACCGTCCGAGAACGCCTCAAGGACGACGGCGTCCGCCTCGTCTGCCTCCACTGCACCGACTGGGTCCAGGAGACCAAGGTCCGCCGCGTCCGCGACCAGCCAGAATGCCCGCGCTGTGGCAGCACTCGAATCGCTGCCCTCTCCCCCTGGGCCGACGACACGGTCAAGGCACTCCGCCAACCCCCCGAGAACCGCGACGACGAACAGGAAGACCTCGTCCAGCGCGCCTATAAGAACGCCAGCATCGTCCAGGGTCACGGCAAGAAAGCCATCACCGCCCTCGCCGCCCGCGGCGTCGGCCCCCAGAACGCCGCCCGCATCATCAACAACCACCGCGAAGACGAGGCCGACTTCTACCGCGACATCCTCGAACGGGAACGCGAATACGCGAGGACGAAAGCCTTCTGGTGAACCTTTTTACTCGTCGGATGCGCTTCGCGCACCGCTCCTCGCAAAAATCTTCACCAAAAATCCCCAAGCGCCTGCCGGCGCTCGGACCTCGGTACCGCATAGCCACCGCGATGCCCAGCCACTGCACTACCCAGCCACCGGTATGTCTGTTCGCTCCCGTCCGAGAGTTTATATCCGAAACCGAGGCAAGGGAGTGGCCATGCAGTAACCAGCCATCGTGGACCGGAGACGCGACACCGGCGGGACGCCGGTCCACGAATCTGGAGGTCTCGCCTGTTCGCCAGCTGGTTCGAAACCCGGAAACCCCCGGGCGGCGTAGGAGTCGGTCATGACCCCCGACGTGGCCGACGCCCGCTACCTCGTCTGGCCCGAGCGCCAGCGGCCGCCATCCGTCGAACTCCCCGACGACTACGCGATACGGACGTACCAGCAGGACGACCGGGCGGCCCTGCTGGACCTCCTGCAGGCGCACTGGCCGCTCACGGACGACGAGCTACAGGACTACCTCGACCACATCCTACCTAACGGGCTCTTTCTCGTCGAGACCCGCGACCACGGCGAACTCGTGGGGGCTGCGGGAGCAGTCCACAACCCGGACGGCGGCGACCAGTACTTCCCGTTCGGCGGGGAAGTCGGCTACCTGTACGTGGCGGAGAGCCATCGACGGCAGGGGATCGGGTACGCACTGGCCTCGGCGGCAACTCGTCGCCTCGACGCCGCTGGCTATACGTCGATCCGTGCGGGAACCCAGAACCCCATCGCCGTACTGCTCTTCCTCAATCTCGCGTACCAGCCGTTCGCGCCGTCCAGCGACGCAGCCGGATCCTGGCGACCGGTGTACGACGAACTCGGCATCCCATTCGACCGAGACCGCGTCGTCACCCCCTGACTCGGGACGAAATCGACCCGGGTCAGCGTCTGTCACCGGTCGATTCCGCATCTTCGATCGCCTGCTGGAAGTCAGTCTGCGTGAGTTCGACGGACGCTGGTGGGTCGCCGGCATCGGCGGCGCGTCGTACCGCCTGCATGCCCGCTTCCCGGACGACGGCAGCGATATCGGCGCCCGTGAAACCGTCGAGCTCTGAGACGATCGCGTCTAGGTCCACGTCGTCGGCCAGCGGCTTGTTCTGGGCGTGCACCCGGAGGATCTCGTATCGGGCGTCGGCATCAGGCGTCGGGACGTGGATGTGCTTCTCGAGTCGGCCGGGCCGGAGGAGCGCGGGGTCGAGTGCGTCCTTCCGGTTCGTCGCGGCGATGACCGCGAGGTTCGGGTCCTCGCTCGCGCGATCGAGTTCGGTGAGGAGCTGGCTCACGACGCGTTCGCCGACGTCACCACTGGACCCCCGAGTCGTCGCGACCGCGTCGATCTCGTCGAAGAACACGATTGCGGGCGCGGCCTGTCGGGCGCGCTGGAAGACCTCCCGCACGGCCTTCTCGGATTCGCCGACGTACTTGTCGAGGAGCTCCGGTCCTCGAACGGAGATCACGTTCACGCCGCTCTCGTGAGCGGCCGCACGGGCCAGGGTTGTCTTCCCAGTGCCGGGTGGCCCGTGGAGGAGGACGCCCGTCGGGGGATCGATGTCGGCGGCGTCGAAGTACGCCCGGCGGGTGAGCGGCCACTCGACGGCCTCACGGAGTGCGTCCTTGGCGTCGTCGAGGCCGCCGACGTCGTCGAAGGACGTGTCCGGGAGTTCGGCCACGACGGCGCGCATCGCGGATGGGTCGACCGCGGCGAGTGCTTGCTCGAAGTCGGCCTGGGTGACGGTGGCCTGGGTTTCGCTGAACTCCTCGTCGGCGTCGCGAAGTCGGCGGAGCGCGCGCATCCCGGCTTCGGTGACGAGGGCGTAGAGGTCGGCGCCGACGAACCCGTGCGTTCGGTCGGCGAGCGTTTCGAGGTCGACGTCCTCGGCGAGTGGCGTTCCGCGAACGTGGATGTCGAGGATCTCGCGTCGTCCGGCACGGTCCGGGACACCGACCTCGACTTCACGGTCGAATCGGCCGGGGCGGCGGAGTGCGGAGTCGACAGCGTCGACGCGATTGGTCGCGCCGATGACGACCACCTCGCCACGGGACTCGAGGCCGTCCATCAGGCTGAGGAGCTGTGCGACGACCCGGTTCTCCATGTCGCCGGACTCCTCGCGGTCACCGGCGATGGCGTCGACCTCGTCGAAGAAGACCACGCTGGGGGAGTTCTCTCGGGCGCGGTCGAAGACGGCGCGGAGCTGCTCCTCCGTCTCGCCCTTGTACTTACTGGTCAGCTCGGGGCCCGAGACGGACTCGAAGGACGCATCGGCTTCGTTCGCGACCGCTTTGGCGATGCGGGTCTTCCCGGTGCCGGGCGGGCCATGGAGGAGGATACCCTTCGGCGGGTCGACACCGAGTCGACGGAAGACGTCGGGGTTCGCGAGCGGGAGTTCGACGAGCTCGCGGACCTGTTCGAGTTCGTCGCCCAGCCCCCCGACGTCCTCGTACGTGATGCCGACGCCGCGGTGCTCCTGGGTCGGCTCCGAACTGATCGTGGTCTCGTCGACGATGTCGACGCGGGTCGTTTCCGTGACGACGACGGGGGCTGTTCGGGCTCGACCTCGGTCACTCGGAATACGCCCGCCTCACCGAGCGCGTCGACGCGAACGCGCTCTCCCGTTCGGACGGGGTGGTCGAAGAGCGCTCGTTTGACGGCCTGCGAGACACCTTCGCCAGCTCGGGCTGCGTCGAGGTCGCCTTCGACTGGCGTGACGACCAGTCTGGTCGCATCTCGGACGTTGATCTGGCGAACTGTGACGGAGTCGCCGACGCGAACGCCCGCGTTGGCCCGGGTTGTGCCGTCGATCCGGAGTTCGTCGGGTGCGACGTCGTCGCCGGCGGGCCACACTTTCGCGACGGTTGCGGAATGTCCCTCGATGCTGACGGTGTCGCCGCTGAGTACGCCCAGCGTTCGTCTCGCACGACCTGGAAGCCGGACGACGCCCCGGCCGGCATCACGGGGTTCCGTGCCCCTGACGGTGAGTTCGACGGCGTCCCCGCTACTCATGCCACACTCTCGCCCCTCCCGGGGTAAAGCCCTACCGGGAAAACGACTTTTACGCCTGCGCGTGGACTACTCCAGCATGGTCGCGGAAACAGAGCGTGACGGGATGACGTGGTACGAATGCGAGAAATGCGGGATGCTGTTCGACGACCGGGGAGACGCGAAGGCTCACGAGGACAACTGCGACGCCGAAGACCCCTCATACCTTCAGTAACCGGGGGTCGACCCGGTCATTCGTCCGCGGCGAAGAGTTCGAAGGACCGTTCGCCGAGCTCGTCCTCCTCGAAGACGAACACGCGTCCCATCGCGGTCTCGGGGTCCGCCTCCACCTCGACGGCGTGCCCGTCGAGTCTCACTGTGACGCCCGGGAAGAGCTCTTCTTCCTCACCGGGGTCGAGCATGATGCGGCCGACGCCAGAGCTCTCGAGGATATCGTCGTGCGTGTTCAGGTCGTTCACGTACGTCATGACGCCCTCGGTCTCCATTGGGTCTGTGACGAGCACCTGGACGTCCTTCCCGGGGTGACAGCGAAGCGTCCCGTTGACCTTCTCCGGGACGCCGTTGTAGAACGCCGTTCGGCCGTCGAGGTACTCGACGTACACGCCCTCCTCGCGAAGCTCCACACCGAGCGTCCGGGGTGGAACGTCGTTCCGCGCGCTCATTACCGGCAGTTCGACGGGCGGGCGGAAAAGCACGCCGTTTCCAGGCAGTGCGGCGACACGGCACGGTTCGGCCGAACCGCACTCGACCTGTTTTCCGAATCGGTTCCGGATCGGGTCCGAACCGTTGCCCCCACCGTCAGTCGTAAGTCACCGTCAACAGTGATTCCTGTATGGACGGCCGTGCCGAGGCGCCCGCGGCGGGCACCGTGCTCTGCGCACTCGCGAACGGGTTCGGGTCCGCGTTCGCGATCGACGAGTACGTCACCGCCAGCGTGACGCTCGACGAGACGACCGACGGAGCCGAACCGCCCGAGGTCAGCGGCGAGATTGTCGGGGTGCCGGACGCCGACACCACACTCATCGAGCGCTGCGTCGAGCTCGCCACGGCCGAGTACGGCGATGGCCAGGACGGTACCGTGACGACCGAGAGCACGGTGCCGATGGCGTCAGGCCTCAAGTCGTCGTCCGCTGCGGCGAACGCATCGGTCCTCGCGACACTCGACGCCCTCGACGTAGCCGGGAACGTGGACCGCGTCGATGCGTGCCTGCTCGGCGTGGCGGCCGCCCGGGACGTCGGCGTCACCGTCACCGGGGCGTTCGACGACGCGAGCGCGAGCATGCTCGGTGGCCTGACCGTGACGAACAACCGGAACGACGACCTCCTCCAGCGGGACGAGGTCGACTGGGACGTCCTCGTCTGGACGCCCCCCGAGCAGTCCTTCAGTGCGGACGCCGACGTCTCGCGGTGCGAACGCGTCGCCCCCATGGCGGACCTCGTGCACGAACTGGCCATCGACGGCCGCTACGAGTCCGCGATGACCGTGAACGGGTTCGCCTTCACCGCCGCACTCGACCACCCCACGGGCCCACTGGTCGACGCCCTCCCGGCCGCCAAGGGAGTCACCCTGTCGGGGACCGGGCCGAGCTACGTCGCCGTCGGTGACCGAGATGCCCTCGCGACCGTGCAGGAGCGCTGGGACGAACGACCCGGAGAGACACTCATGACCACGACACAGACCACCGGAGCCCGACCACTATGAGCGACGAGAGACGACCCGAACCCGGCGAGATGGACCTCGAGGAGCTACGCGCGGAGATCGAGGAGATAGACCACGACATCGTCGACCTCATCGCCCGCCGCACCTACGTCGCGGACACCGTCGCCCGAGTCAAGGACGAACGCGACCTCGCGACCACGGACGAGGACCAGGAGGCGGCCGTGATGGAGCGTGCCGGCCGGTACGCAGAGCGCTTCGGCGTGGATTCGAACATGGTGAAAGCCATCTTCCGGCTGCTCATCGAACTGAACAAGATCGAGCAGCGAAGCGAGCGCGAGGACGCCTGACGCCCTAGTATCGACCCGTCGCTGTTAGTCTCCGAGGAGTGCTGCTGCCAGGTCTGCGACGAGGTAGAGGGGCAGGAGATAGGAGAGCAGTATCGCGACGATTCCGATACCGGTCAGTATCGGATTGCCGCTCCCACCGGAGGCCGTCTGGAGGAAGATCAGGACGGCGAACCAGAGCGTCGCGACCTGGAGGCGTTCGCTTCGCTCCATCTCAAGCGGTGAGTGACCGGTAGAACGACACCGAGAACACCAGGAAGAACACGCTGAAGACCGTCCCCACGATGAACATCACGAGCGCGGCGACGGAGACGACCGTCAGCGACGGATCTGGCATCGCCGCGAACGTCGTGGGCTGGGGCGAGAGGACGAGGGAGGCGACGGCGAACACGACGCCGAGCAGTCCGCCGAACACCATGCAGAGCACCGTGTACCCGAGCGTACTGACGAGGTGGTTCCGGACGACCGACGCACTCCGTTTGAGGCCGCCGATGGCGCCCTCGCCGTCGAGGACGATGGCTTGGCCGTAGAATTGGAGGAAGAACACGGCGACGAGGTAGACGAGGATAGCGGCCGCGACCAGGATGCCGATGACGACGAGGGCGGCCATGCTCGCTGATTCGAGCCCGCCAGCGCCGAGGACGGACGCGAAGCCGACGACCATGAAGATGAACCCGATGATACCGAGGACGAAGTAGACTGCGAGCAGGATGAGGTACGCCCCGAGGATGGAGAGGTAGTTCGACTTCCCGGCGTCGACGAACGTCTGGAGTTTCGTTCGACCGTCGAGCGATTCGTCAGCCATCGCGATGGTGCCGCCCTGGAAGAACGGTATCACGACGATGAGGACGAGCGAGAGCACCATCGAGACGATGCTGCTCAGGAGCGGATTCACGGACTGGAGGAGCAGCGGGGGAAGCTGCGTCAGCATCAACAGGACGACGGGCACCAGCAGTACGGGGTTTCGACCGATCGCACCTGGGGTTCGGCGGAGGGCATTCAGGACTGCCATAGCGTCGTCTCTCCCGGCACCCAGAAAAGTATTTCTTCTTCGACGTATCAGCCACTGGTGAAACTGCTGGGCGGGTCGCGAAAAACAGCGGTGGCTGCGTGGGTCACACGACCGGACTGTGGTTCGAGAATCGGGCGTTCTCGCGTCTCAGCGAATCGATCCCTGGTCTGTTCCGGTGGTACGGGCGACCGAATCCGGTCAGTTCATCGCGTCCATCTCGACCGTCGTGTCGCTCTGAATCCAGGCGGTCTCAACTTCCGCGTCGTAGACGACGACCTGCTCGTCCGTCATCTCGAGCGCGACGTATCGGCCGGCCTCGTCTGGTGCCGGGTCGCTCGGCGGCCGATCTTGTGCTGGGCTCATATTCAGTCACCATCTTCTCGGTTCGTTAGCTGTCCGCGGCGACATCGTCGCCGCCCTGCGTATCATCGTTGTCGCTGTCGTTGTCGCTGTCGTCGTCGCTATCGTAGTCCGAATCGGCATCCTCGGAGGCGGTATCGTCCGTGTCGGAGTCGTCGGACTCGTCGTCGGCGTCCGTGTCGTCCGAATCCAAGTCGTCGCTGCCGGCATCGTTGTCGTCGGCGTCGTCCTGGTCGTCAGCATTGTCGGAGTCGTCACCGTCGTTCACGTCAGGGTCCCGGCCGTCGTCTGCGTCCGTGTCATCTGCGTCGACGCCGTCGGATTCGTTGTCGTCTGCATCCGAGTCGTCCGTGTCGGGGACATCGGCGTCCGAATCGTCCATGTCGATGTCGTCCGAGTCATCTGCGTCCGAATCGTCCATGTCGATGTCGTCCGAGTCATCTGCGTCCGAATCGTCCATGTCGATGTCGTCCGAGTCATCGTCGTCAGACTCGTTCGTCTCTGATTCGTTCGTCTCGGGGTCGTCGGCGTCCGCATCCGCGTGTGCGGCTGACTCTTCAAGATCGCTATCGTCGCCGCTGTCTAGTTCGTGGTCGATACCATCCGCGCCGGCGTGGAACGCCGCTACGGAACCAGAGACGATCACCAGCGCCGCGAGGGCGATCGTCGCGAGTTTCGTTCGGGACATGGGTGTTCGCCGCATCTCGTCCAACGACCGGGTTGTAAAAAGTAGGGGGTGAACGTCGCGGCAGATTCCGGGGCCTTAGCGTCTGTTACGGTTGTTTAGCGAGAAAACGTCCGAAACGGACCGAAACCTGGGTGGGGCTCCGGTATCGGGTCGCGGAACCGGACGGGGCGCAGAGCTCGACGTCTACTTCGCGCCCTTGTTCTTGTTCGCGTCCACGACGTCACCGTCGCTGTTGTTCACCGGGCAGACTGCGCCGTTGTTCGGCGAGCCGACCTCCATGTAGTAGAGGCCGCCGCTGGTGTGCGTGAAGACGATCTCGAGTTCGAGATCGTGGTCGATGTCGACTGGTGCAACCGGCTGTTTGGCGACCTTCGAGAAGGACCCGATCTGGTCGTTGTTCCCCGAATGGCCGTACAGCCAGATCTGGTTCTCGTCGACGACGGGCGTCCGTGCGACGCCGTCACCATCGAAGTCCGCTGGCTTCCCGATCGCGTGGCCTTTGACCTCGTGCGTGAGTAGTACTTCGGTTCCGTCCGATTCGAGGTAGGCGAGTCTCTCGTTCTTGTTCCGATAGACGAGTTCCGGGGCGCCGTCACCATCGAAATCGGCGATACCGCCAAGCGCCGCTGGCTGGACGGAGAAGCTACTGGAGTTCTTGACGATCGACCGATTGGTGTTCGGCGTGATCTTGTAGATGTTCTGATTCCGGTTGTAGTATATCGACGCTTTACCGTCTCCATCCAGGTCTCCGACGGCCAACGGCTGAGTTTCGGCCTTGTTGTCGAGAGAACGTCCCCGATTCTTCTCGATGTCTACGAAGTGAAGCTTCCCATTCCGTACGTAGGGGACATCGACCCCACCTGCATCGTTCATGTCGGCCTTCGGTGGCCCCATGGTCTGCACCTTGGTATCCAGATGGACTTCGGGTGTCCGATTCGTCTTCGTGATGCTGGAGAGCGTCTGATTCGCCTTGTTCACGTACACGACGCGGTGGGGCAGCTCGCAGCCCCCGAACCGGAGCCCTGGGTCCTCGGGGGCGATCGTCTTCGTCGTCTCGAACGCGACCGCACTCGAGTTCGTGGCGAATCGGACGGTCGCGTTGTAGATTGCGCGCTCCGTACAGGGCGCTTGCCGGCCACATCGCTCGTAGAAATGGGAGTCGACGTTATCGATCTTCGACTCGTTCGTCGACGTGACGAAGAGATACCGTCCCTTCACGTGGTCTGCCTCCTCGAATCTGATCGAGTACGGCGGCTCGATATCGGGGAATCGCTGGACGCGTTCGCCCCCGACTGTTCCCTCGGTGAAGTCGAGGATCACGTTCGAACCGCTGACGGTCACCGGAGACGCACTGAGTCCGTTCCCCGGATCGACCACAGCGACGCCGATTCCACCACTATCCGTCTCGTAGACGTACACCTCGCGCGTCTCGGTGCCATTGGCCAGCCGTACGTGGAACGCCCCGCTCCCCTCGAGTGTGGACTCCGAGATGCCGCCACTGGGATGCTTCAGGTTCTCGTCGGTGACGTTCATCGTGAATCGGCGGACACCAGCTCGATCGGTGATCGCGTTCCAGTCAGACGCGCCACTCTTGTTCGTGAAGTTCCGGTAGTGGCGTTGTTTGACGATCGCGCCCATCGTCGTTTCCTGAACGGTGGAGTTCACCGTGCTCCCGTCGATGTTCTCGATGCGCGCGAACCACTCCCGCCACGTTGCCCCCGACTCCGTGAACTCCTGGCTGAGTGCTGCATTGCCCAGGCAGTGGTCGAAGTTCGTGTTGAACATCGCCGCCCCGTACCCCTCGACCATCGTTCCCGTGGTCGAGACGGCGTCGACGCTGTTGACGTTCTCCGCCGACCACCACGCTGTGGGGATGGCGACCGCATTGAGGACCAACCCCAGGGTGATGAGCGTCAACGCGATACCGATCGCCGCGATCAGGATTATCTGGCCGCGATGCGCCATCCGTCCACCCCACCGCCGTGTCATTCGTCTACGAGGACACCTGGACGCCGGAAAAGCGTTTTAGCCGTTCCCTGGGAGAAGTGCCGGGGCTTCAGCTTCCGTCGGACTCGTCGTCGCCGTCGCCGTCACCATCCGACTCGAGGTCCGAGTCGTCCGCGGACTGACTGTCGACGCTACCGTCCTCCACCTCGTCACTGTCGCTCTCGGAATCCCCCTCGCCTTCGGTGTCCGAATCGTCGTCGGACTCGCTCTCGGAGTCACCGTCGTCCGTGTCTGACTCCGTATCGCCCGCGTTCTCATCGTCGCTATCAGTCCGCTCGAAATCGCCGTCGCTGTCGTCGCTGTCGTCCTCGTCATCACCGTCGTCGAGGTCGCTATCGCCATCGATGTCGAGGTTCTCGCCGTCGTCTTCCTCGGCGTCACCGTCGTCACTGGCGTCCTCGCCGATCACGGTGTCCGAGAGCGAGTACGCACCGTTCGTGTTGTCGAAGGTGAACGAGGCCTGGAACTCGCCTTTCTGGACCCGGACATCGAGGTCAGCGTCCGCGTCGGCGTCGAACGTGAGCGCGCCACCGGTGTCGGTGGTGCCGACCGCTTGACCGTTCGCGTAGACGGTGGCGTCGGCGACGCCGGCCCCGTTGTAGGTGACGGAGACCGTGACCTGGCTGTTGGAACGGGTGGCAGACGCATCGAGGTTCTCGTAGAGTTCCTCGTCCTCGTGTTCCTCGGCGTCGACCGCGAGCGACCCGGATGCGGAACCGGACTGTACCCGGATGATGGTGTCGTCGTCTGGAACGGTCAGGGAGATGGTGCCGTCGGCGTCGGTCGTCCCGACCGACTGGCCGTTCACCGTCACCGTCGCGCCACTCACCGCCGTCCCGTCATCCATCACTTGTATGATGGCTTCCGAACCGATGTCCGAGAGACTGTCCGTCGCGAGGACGGTGAGGGACCCGCTGTTCTCGGTGGCGTCCTCGTCGCTGGCCGACGCGTCACTGTCCGAGTCGTCGGAATCGTCGTCGCTGTCGTCGTCGGATTCCTCACCACTGGGCGCGTCGACCTCGGCTTCGAGGCTGTACACCGACCCGCTGGAGCCGTCGACGGCGACCGTCGCGGTTCCGGTCGCGTTCGTGCCCGTGAGCGCGAAGGCGAACTCGAAGTCGCCGTCGCCACGGTCGATGATCGACCGTTCGAGCGACCAGGACCCCGCCCCGTGGGCCTCCAGTGTGCCGCGAGCGGTCTCGAGGGCCGTCGACTGGTCGACGACGATGCTGTCGTCGTCGTCCCGCTCTCGCTCGATCTCGCGGGTGACGTCACCGTTCTGGCTCGAGACACGTACCGTCAGGCCGCCATCCTCGCGGTCGACGTCGACGTCGCCACTGCCGTGTCCGGTGAAGCGCTGCCGGAGCTCACTCACGCCCGCACCGGTGAGCTCGTCCAGAGCTCGTTCGGCTCGGCGGAGCTCGGTGACCGAGTAGCCGGCAGCACGGCGGTCGAGTGCCGAGACATCGGCGGCTTTCGCCTGGAGGCGATCGATGCTCGAATCGATGTTCTCCGCGCGTGCGTTGAGTGTCGCGAGATACTGGGCGTACGTCGTCCGGGAGATGTCGCCCTGTTCGTACGCGACGGTGGCGATCCGATAGTCGTGCCGGAGCTTCGTCGCGCGTTCGACGATGGCGTCGGCGCGTTCGGCGACGAGTCGGGCGCGCGAACTCGTGTTCGCCGCATCGAACGCGTCGTCGAATCTGGACGACTCGAAGTCGGTTCGGACGTCGCTGTCTGCCTCGACGACGACGGTCGAGAGCTGTCGACCGACGCCGACGGTGACCGAACTGTTGTTCGAGCTGTTCTGCTGGAGTATCGACTGGATGTGGGTGCCGTCACGTGCTGTGGGTGACGAATCGGTGGCTTGGCCGTCGACCGCGGCGAGCGCGGTCGTGGAGGAGATGACGAGTGTCACCACGACGAGAAGGGTGACGGCTGTGCGTCTCATGGGCTTCCATACAGGGGGGAATTCTATAAAATGCGGACAGTGTTCCGGTGTTTTTCGGTGGATTTCACCGAAACAGCGCCCCTGCTGGCGGAAACTGAACCCAACCCAACGGAATAACGCATAACTAAATAGACACTTGAAGGTGGTGGCGGCTGTGGTCTCTGGCGGGAACAACGCATGTCGCCCTCCAGAACACTCACCCCCGTGCTGTTCGCAGCAGTCGTACTGTTCGCCGGGTCGGTCGTCGCACTTCCGATGGTCGACACCGGACCGATGCACGACGAGGCGGATTCGGATTCAGGCGCCGTCTCTTTCGCGCCCGTCACGGTGTACGGACCCGCGCTCGACGAACCGGTATTCACCATCGTCGCACAAGACCCCGCGCCAGACCTCGTGTACGGACCTGGACTGAACGAAGACATCTACGACCTCCGAGCACTCCCCGACAACTGGCACGAACTCACCGAGGATCGTACGGACGTCGTCGACCCGTGGGCAGACCGGACGCCCGCCCACGATGACGACTCGTTCGAAGCACCCGTCCCGTCTGACGGCGCCGGGAACACGCCCTGTGGCTGCCACGCCGACGACCCGAACGTCGGATCCGGTGACAGCCCCACCACGCCCGATGACGACGAGAGCCTGCGAGATGGCGACGACGTCCCGAACGACGGCAGTGGCGGTGGCGATGTCGAAGAGGACGATGATTCCGACGGTGAGGATGATTCAGCTGGTGCCGACGTGGACGAGGACGATGATTCCGACGGTGACAACGTCGACCAGGAAGATGACTTCGACGAGGACGATGTCGAGGCGGACGATGATACGGACGTAGCTGATTCGGACGATGTCGAGGCGGACGATGATACGGACGTAGCTGATTCGGACG
>JGI12575J12848_1000585_pt1 | contig 21216 bp, 18 predicted proteins | sample A23P1SouthBayCA_2_FD_12848 | JGI IMG/M metagenome (IMG submission 12848) | reverse complement strand
GGTCGAATGCGTGAGACACCAGCTGGTCGGTACTAGTGTGGCTGGACGCTAGTGCTTCTTCTCGGTGGTGTATTCGAATACGACTCTCATTAAGGCTCTCCGCGTACGCGCGGATTTCGTCGTCATTCGTCGACAGCACCACTTCATCAATCATTTCGCTAGCTAAGAGTTGCCCAAGTTTTACCTGAATAAGGCCACTTGGATATCCCGCAAAAGGCTTGATATTTTTACGAGGCACTCGTTCGCTACCCTTTCGACAAGGTAAAAAACTGCTCACTTTTTTGCTCATGAGATCAATCCATATACGCTTTTACATTTCACATCATATCGAGTCGGAGTGATCGCAATTAAAGGCAAAGCCCCTTCAGAAGTGCAATATTCTTTAACCACTTGATTCATTTCTTGATTACGTGGATCCTCTCCATTGTACCCATCGAAGCCTGCCATTAAGATTTGATTTGCTTGCCCTGAGGCGGCCACGGCAAACGCATATGCCATAACCAATGAGGTTGGTGCTGTGCACCAAGTTTCCCCAAATACAAAAATACCCGGTTGAACATTCAAACCAAAATCAAGCACTTCTTTTTCGGCCAACGCTGCCCTTACATCATTTGGTAACATGGAATAGGGTGTAATTAATGGTTGTGCCAGTTCCGCATGTACTTCACAGTCAGCTAATAAACGAACTGGGTGGCAAGCCACGCGCATATCAATGAGATCTGACTGAATGGAGCTCTGAGTATTGAGCGCCAAAACCAAAGGTTTGTGTTGCTTAATGTAATGTTCGAGAGCCTCTCGATGGTTCGCCACTCCCGGACCAGTACCAAGCAGCAATATATCACGCCGAGCAAACTCTTCGCGCGGCGACCATTGACCTCTTACTTCATCCCGATAGAAATGACGAGCAGCGTCCAACGTATTAATATTAAACTTCTTGCCGCCCTCCCGGCGAAGGTGCTCAATAACAGCCAGCAGGTCTTCTTCATCATAACGCGCGTCTTTAAGCATTTCCTGAATATACGTAGGATGAATGCCATATTTCCCTGACAAGTAATAGTAAGGGTTAGTTCCCCAACCATAATGGGCCTGCATGGGTTTAAAGTGCTTCCTTACTAACTCCATTAACGGTGCGAGGTTGGTGCTTTCACCACGACGCTCGGCTATCTCAATCGCTAGTTCTTCAGTACGAGCATTGCCCGGACCGCGCCCCATTCCAGTGACTGTCGAGTCCACCCAAGACACCCCTTCATCCAAGGCACGAAGAGTATTGGAAAGCGCTAAGCCAAGATTGTCATGGGTATGAACCCCCAGATCGCCCGACCACTCAGAGCGAATCCATCTAAGGATCTGCGCTGTCTGATCCGGACTCATGCTGCCCATACTGTCAGCAATGTACAGTACATCGACAGGGTACTCCCTCGCTTCATGCGCTAACGCTTCAATTTCCGCTTTCGATCGGTCTGCCACCTGCATCAAGTTAAATCCAACCCGGTATCCCCGGGCTTTCAGCCACAACGCCGCAGGTAAAGCGCCGGAAAACTCATTTACATGACAAGCTACACGCACCATGTCAACAGGTGAGGCACTTTCAGAGTTCGGAAACAGCCATTCCAACACCTCAGTCTGAGCAACTCCACTGACCAACTCGGTGGCGTTAAGCATAACGCTAACACCAAGACCTGCAGGGACTGACAACCCCCGAATAAACCCGTCAGTAGTAAAGGCACATGGACCCTGAAACCCATTATTCTTACTAGTGCGAAACCCCAATTCAACCATGTCTACTCCAGCAAGTTTCATCCCATCAAGATACTGATCGATTAACTCACGGGAGAAATCCCACGCATTATAGTAGCCGCCGTCACGTAAAGTGCAGTCTAATAGGTACATGCCGTCCCTTTTTCATAATTCTGAGATAAAATACTCACCCCTCTGAAAACTCCATTCGGTTATTTAACCAGTATTCGTTAAATAATTATCAATTGAACGAAGCTTCATACAACAGAAACTTTCAGTGTAGCTTAGAAACGCTCTGAATGATGGAATTTGAGCGCCATTTCTCGGTTTCGAGCCGGAAGTAGAGCAGTTTCAGCTACCGATCCCCGATTTATTTGTTCATCTTTTGTCCGATTCCCACCGTTTTGAAATAAACCGAACGCACTTCCCTACGCTGGAAGATAACGTTCACCGATAAGCATGTTGTTGAATGCTGTCAGTAGATAGGGCCGGTTGGTGTTCTTGGCCAGGCTGCGGTAGCAGACCTTGGCGTAACCGAACTGACGCTTGATGGTGCGAAATGGATGCTCAACCTTCGCCCGAACACTGGCTTTGATCTTTTTCGCCTTGGCGAGGCCGCTGCCGCCCGGGAGCTGACGGGTCACTCCTGAGCGCCGTGTGATGAAGAAGTCCCCGTTGCGATGCCGGTGTTCCTTGAGCCTTTCGATACCGCGATAACCGGAGTCCCCAAAGACACGCGCTTCATCTCCATTGAGCAAGGCGCCAGCCGCATTAAGATCCTGCTCATTGGCAGCGGTGACTTCTACCAAATAGATCATCCCAAAACTGTCATCCATACAGGTTTGCATTTTTACCCTAAAATACAACTGGTTACCCTCGCGACTGTGCGCGGAAATGATGATCGCATCGACAATGCAGCCCTCGCGCAGCATTATGAATTGGCCCCCTCCACAGCCTTGAGGAGACCCTCATTGAGCGTCTCGGTGTCCTCAACGGGTGGCCAGCTGTTGGCCCCTGAGAAGCAACAATCGCTTGGTGTTCAGTTCCCGCCATTACACGGGCACGGTCAAAGCGTATGGACTTACCCGGGAATTCCCGACGCCTTATACGCCGGAACAGAATGGCTTGATTGAACGATTCTTTCGGTCATTGAAAGAAGAATGCATCTGGCAGCACCGGTTCGAGTCACTGGCTCACGCACAGACAGCTATTGGCAACTGGATCCGGTACTGCAATGAGCAAGGCCGCATCAGTCACTCGGCTATGTGGCACCACGGGCACACCCGGCCTTAGTGGCTTAAGGTGTGCAGAAACCCGGGGGTCATGACATACCTTCCTATCCAGCTTCTTCCACGGAGTCATTTGCGCCATGCGGTCCAGAACTATCTCGCGGCGGATCTTGCGTTTTTTGCTCTCATACTCGGCTTTGGTAAAGCTGATCTAGCTCATCGGGTAGTGACCTGCCGGATTGGTGACTCTACTGCCGTTTTAGCAAATGCGAGGCCCTCCTTAGAGGTTTCTTAGCCAGCAACCGTAAATTGTATCAGACTTTTCACAGACTACCTTGAACGTAGAACCAATAGCACTGCGCCCATTTCTTACCACGACCTAGATATCACTCAGCATTACGACTAATCGTTTGAATTATCCCCTCAAAGCCATCATCTTGATGATAATATATTCGAAAAAATAGAAAAATTTATTATCGAGATAAAAAATGAGCCCCAAAACCAAACTACTTCAAATTCTCAAAGAGCTTAAAAAGCCACTGCTCCCCAAACTCAAATCCCATGTGATAAATATCATTAACTTCGTGCGGCATATTATCTTCGTCGTCTCCCGTTTCTAGTTTCACTGAATTCCGCCCAAAACTTTCCTTAGTTGAACTCCCTGTATCTATCGTACTAACAGGCTGCCCAATAAGTTCTGAACCCTCTCCTAAATAGCCATCTAACCAACGGACCTCCTTTTCAAACTCTTCTGCAGAAAAAACCTCATCTAAGTATTCCCTAGGGCGTGCGGGAAGAGGGTTATGCCCTACAAATACCCTCTTTGAAGATAACGACCTTACACAACCAAAGATATACCCCATCAAGGACAATTCAAATCTTTCTTTTCTAACAACATTTTTTAAATGGGAAGAATAAAATCCTGGCCCAAAATAAGGCGAAACCTTAAAATCTAGGCCGTAAAGTAAAAACGCATCATATTCAGTCTCATTGATATGGCTTTTACCTTTAGACGTAAACTTAATTCCCTCTTTGAGCCTAGAGTTATTAGGAGCCAAGACACCGTCTCTAACCTCCAGCCCTCCCATTGCTTGCCCTCCACGCGCGAAAAACGTCAATTGGATATCTGGATATTGAGCTTGCATTCTATCCTAGGCGAGCTTTAAGGCGCCCACATGACTATTACCAATAACACATATATGCAATATTATTACCTTTTTACGAAAACCCATTTATCAAAAAAGCCAAAGACTGAGAGCTTTAAAGTTTATTTTGAAAAATCATCCAAAAGGGCTTCTTCACAAATTTCTGCATCATCGCCTTTGCCATACGCATTACTTACTCCTTGAGCATTAATGGTCTTATCTCCATATTTCCGATTTAACCCTTGAAAGAAGTGCTCCATAACTAGATCAACACCAGACTGATGAACTTGTCTCATATTTGGCTCAAAAAATTGCCCGCGAAAAACTGGACTATTAATAATTTCATAAGATGGAAAATAATCCACGACTTTTTTTGTATCCGCTAACTCACCAGCAACCGCTCTAAGTACTGACTTAGAGTACGTCGTTGCAGTTAAAACGTGTAATCCAGAATTTGTCGCGGTAAGCGGCACAGGGGATACTGTAAGGATAAACTTCAATTTTGGATTAAATTTACGCATAATTTGGATAGACTTCACCAGATCTTCCTTAATGCGCACAAATCTTTGGTTTTGAAATTCATGGAGCTGGGAATCATAAACGCCAGCAACGGTTCCAGGGCACATAGGATACTCGTATCCATATGCTGAATTGACCCAACTTTCTGTCAACCCCATCGTAAAAATGAAATAATCCGCACTAACTACACTCTCTTTAAATGACTCAATACAATGGCTTCGCGATTCGATGAGCTCACCCTCACTTTCGAAACCATCAGGCTCGACATTAGGTCTAAATGGGTCATAGTAGCGCCCCTCCTGTTCCCAAACCTCATGAGGTGGTTTTTTAATACCAAAAGCCCACTCTACCCACTGACGCAGCAAAGAACACGTATAAATGTTTCCTGTCCGCGAAGAAAATATATCGTAATTAAATTTACGCTTTTCAGATTCACTCAAACCGACCGGAGCATATTCAGTAACAAGTCGCTTGTACCCCCTCTGCTCAAGAGCCCTGCCGATATGTTGCGCAAAGCATGATCCATATGTTGCGACTAAATTAGTTGGCTTAACGTTAAATTTTGGATCCCACACCCCCGAAATATCGATGCAATTTTTGGATGATACAGCCGACTTCCAGAAGCCTTCCTCCGGTAAATTAGAGTAAGGGTTCATAATAATATCTCCTTCATGGTAACCTTCGAATGAGAACTTGTGTCACCGACACAAAATCTGACATAAAGACTGTAATAACCCCTAGCTCCTGTATACCTCAAGCATTAGTATTACGTTACTATTAGCCCTCTTTGTCACGCTAGTCAAGCGACCACAACCAAGTATAGCTAGAGCATCAGCTTCTGCGCCTCTCAACGATAAAGGGGTATTTTAGTATCTGATCCTAGCTAAAATAGCCGCAAGGGAAAGGGAGATGCATGAGAGCGAGTCCGAAGACCGTGCTCGCTCCTTAGTTGAGTGGCCCCTACTTTCTGCGGAGCTCGGACACCGGCTCGCTTATCGCTTGCCTTTCTGGCTTACCCTATAACCTGTGAAGGAATCAATTCAAAAAGGACAAAAGTCTGACAAAAGGCGAATCAATTGACCGTGAGTCAATTATTAGAGTTGATTTACCTCGAGATCCGAAACCAGCGTCCACTTTAAAAACGATCGTTCGATTTTCAAACCCAACCTAGCACACGGATGACTTTTCAAGATGATCGCCGCCTATATCTTTTTGAGATAGTCTTTATAAATCGAAAGAAATCCTTCTTCCGCTACACGACTAGTCAACTTAGCAATTCTTTCTTCATTGAATAGCTTTTCTCTTTTGCGCGTTCCTTTTATCCACTCTACCCCGGCCAAAAGAATTTGAATATGGTTTCCCATTTTCATCAGATCGCCAAAATGTGACGAAGATGGTAATCTTTCCACAGCACTTTTATTTAAAGAGCGAGAAAAATAATTGTAAACCAAATTAGCCAAACGAAGATAACCCTCATGATCGCCGACAGAGAAATGATAGTAGGCTAACTGTAACATGCCTTGCCCAAGGTTAAGCGAATAGCTCGGCGCCAACAATTGATCATTTTCCATAAAATCAATCATTGCTTTTGAGGAACCGAATGAATAATCGTATTCTAAAATCTCGATATGGCGAAGTGCAGCGAGGAGTGATATATACAACTGGCCGGGATCATTTCTGATCCCCAAAAACTCACTATTACTTTCCGCTTCTATAGACGCCTTCTTCGCAAGATCTTCCGCAATTTTCCTAAATTCAGACGCCTTACCATAAAAATCTAACTCCAAACTTTTATATATCGCTATAACAACTGAGTTGGCCCTCTCACAAAGATTATAGTCATCCGACCAAACTATCGCTTCCGCTATTTTGATTTGGTCTTCCCTTGAAACTTTTCTAGACTCAATTGGAGAACTCAAATATCTTTGATAAAGATTCATAAATATTAGACCTATAAAGTCACACCTAGATTTTTGTACAGACACCGTCTCGAATAAAAATGGCTTTGAGTAGCCTCTGAATAACCAATCTTGACCGCCTATTTTGGGTGCTGATCCGGAGATAAACGGATTTCAGCGATAAATCCACAGTTTATTTTTTTATCTCCTGCCCGATTTCCACCATTTTGGTGGCAACCAGACACATTTGCCCTTTGCGGGGAGGTAACGTTCGCCTATCAGCAGGTTGCTGCCCGGCTGCAGCTGGCGTGTTTTTCCCGGGCGCAGAGCAATGAAACTATAGATGTCCTGGTAGCGGTGCTCCGATCGCTTATGGATGCTCAGGTAACCCTAGTCGCTATAGACGTGTGTTTCATCACCATGAAGTAGGGCATGGCTGACATTGGGGTCGTGAACATTGGCGGGCGTGACCTCTAATGAGTGAATCATGCCGAAGTCAGCATCCACGCGGGTGTGCATCTTCATTCCAAAGTACCACTGGTTGCCCTTGCGGGTCTGGAGCATCTCCGGGTCCCGCTCGCCGGTGCTGTTTTTGGTCGAGCTGGGCGCGGAGATGATCCGCTAGCATCCACGATACTGCCTTCGCGCAGCATCAGGCCCTAGCGCTCCAGTTGGTTGGTCACTTCCTTGAACAACGCCTTGCTCAGGTTTCGCTGCTCCAAAAAAATGGCGGAAGTTGAGAAAGGTGGTTTCATCTGAAATAGAATTAGCTAGGGTCAGCCCGGCGAAGCGGCGCATGGACTCGATCTCATACAGTTCGTCTTCCATCACTGAGTCAGACAGGTTGTAGAACAGCTGCATGCAGTGGATACGCAGCATCACCTGCAGCGGGTACGGCCGGCGGCCGTTCTCACCCTTGAGATAATAGCGGGCTACCTTCTTCTCCAGCTTCTTCCAGGGGATCAGCTGATTTATCCGCTCCAGAAACTTCTCGTGGCGGGTCTTGCGCTTCTTGTTCTAGTAATCGCCGTCGGCAAAGCCCATCTGGCTCATGGCGCGACGAACTTCCCGATTGTTGGCTCTGTCGCTATTGTCGCAAGTCCGAGGGGCTTTTTCAGAGGTTTCCCAAGTTTTCACACACCAGCCAGAGCGCTTTGGAGTAAATGCTTAGGGGCACTGAACTCAGGATCGAAAAGGACTCTCATCATAACCAAACCATTCAAAGTCCAATGAAAATCTTGTCCTAATTTGCGAAATCGTTTTTTTATTTTGGTAAAATTCTTTAACTTTTTCCGATGACCCTGTTTTCATCGGTGACGCATCTGATGCCGCTCTATTCAAATACCAATCCGCGGCTTTTTTCCCATACAACATCTCGATAACGTCAGGAAGGTCTTTATTGATTTCTTCAACCCTGCCAAATTTATCATATCTTATATCTTCTACACAGAGATCTTCCGCCTGACAGCGCCAATGCGCCTCTTGATCAACAGCATTTTGAGTACAAATCAACTCAACAAACTCCTCAAAAGGGACATCCGGGCCACCTCGCCCTCCTGTCAGCTTTTTAAGAGCTTTATTCGTAGGAGATCGAGGTTTAGCTACTACTCGATGAAGATAGCATGACAAAATCCTGGAAAATGGGTTTCTAACGAAAGCTACTCTTTTGAACGAATCTAAAAAAAAGGCTTCTTCTAACTTTTCTGAGGGAACCTGAAACGGGCTAAGATGCGGCGAAAAGAATTTATTATTGACGTCTATTACACCCCATGGAGATGAACTAAATTCCAGTGACTGCAAAGCCCATTTAACGTTACTGCTTGCCGCTTTGCTCACCTGAACAAAAACATATGAATTCACCAAAGATATATGCGAACTAATTTCATAATCTTTTCTCCCTTTATTCTTTAAAAAAATTTCTTCAGCTCGATTAGTCATCTCCCCCCCGTTCCTCATCAGCCTCAATATAAATATCACTTATTACAATATTATCAGAACCACCAATCATAATTCTATGGCAATCCTCATAAGCTCCATACCTGGGTGACCATATCGCGCTTTCGCTGAAAGCTTCAGGCAGCCACCCCGAAAAAATTCGAAAAGAATCTGCTTCGCTTCCTTCTACGCATAGATTAAAACCCTCAAAAGGAAAACTAACTACTTCATTCTCGAAATGCACAGGGCGTTTCCTTACGACCCAATTCGCAGCTACTTTTTTCTTACCGCATTCATCCTTTACATGAATTTTTCCCAAATCAATGTCAGAATAATCAATTTCCCTTATAACCTTAACCCCGTACCCCTTGCTAACGCCAATTAGCTTGCATTCTTTTTTACGGTGAATAATGGTAGGGAGCGCAGCCAACCGGTTTCGATCACGAACAAATGGGGCCTTAATGATCGGCAAAGAATGAGCGTATACAGAACGCAGAAACATTCTTCTAGCATCTTTTTCGGCATGGGCTCCCAAACCACCATCACTCAGCACCGTATTCCCAGCAACATTTAAATAAACCATTAGATCATCATCATGCCTGTGATAATTAGAAAGGTGGCCACATTTGAATATAAAGCAATATGGCAAATTTTGTGAAATCTTTCCTTTTATCACCACATACCCTGACTTTGAATAATCATACACAGTCGCTTTGTCAGGATAGTCAGAATAGATTCCGGCATCTCCACTACGGGTATCCCCTATCTCCGGAAGAGAGCCATCAGGCAAAGTTAAAGCACGCAGAAAGTCTTCGGCGTTTTCAATATATTCTTCTGCCAGCTTTGATATCTCCTGAGCTCCAAGAAATCGAAACTTGCGAAGCTGCTTCAGCCGCTGAAGCATTACTTTCTGATATCCTGGGCTATTTTCTACATGAACGCCTTGTTCGGTGAAGGCAGACTTCACCTCCTCTGCAAGTCTTTTTCGGCTAACTTCGCGATAGGGTTTTAATTGGGGGCACTGAAATATCAAAGATACCGTCAGCGAGATCATAGATTGATCGAAACCATGATTTGTATTTTTAGAATAATTTTCATCTTGATTAAGCCATTCCAGATGCTCAAAAATCAGAATCGTAAGATCTAGGTCTTTACATTCTTGATGAACACAAATCCCTCTCAGCTGACAAAACACTGCCCAGTCAACCAAATTCCGAAGCCGAAAAGCTGAAGCGTGATCATGCCATACAAGGGGAGCTTCTTTGGACTCTTTAGCCTTTCTTTCCCAATTCTGAATGGCCTTTACACAACATTCAAAGAAATACTGACGCTCATCTAAATTTTGTAGTGAATAACTACTAACATACCAATTTAAGAAAGGAAGACCTTGCAACTGCCACCACCAATTTCGGTCGCGCGTTAACCCGGACCAAGAGAAGTCAGTGATATCTAAGGCAGTATCTTCAAAGCTTTTGAGTTCAACTCTATTATCGTTAAAAAGCTTTTTAATTTTTTTATAAGACTCTTTGCTTTTCGTGTTTATTGATTCGTCATTTTTTTTTGCTGCACTAAACACCAAATAGTCGAGAATTTTCTCCATTTTTATTATTTCACTCTTAATTGACTATCAAAAACGTCCACTTTTCAACCACGAACTGGGGGGAAACCCTTCTCAACAATTCCGAAAAAATAGAATCATTTTTTTCGGAATCAATAACCCTTTCTTTAGCTTCACTTAGTGAGTGAACAACAGCTTCTTTGCCCCAAATCTCCTTGGCACCCTCCCAATTCCAGATAATCGGAACAGCGCCGGTAAGCCCCCCTTCTCCAATAGACATATGAAAGGATTCAAAGTCTGACGGCGAAAGAATAAAACCCACCATGGTGAACCATTCATTAACATCATCACCTGAAGGATCGAATATTACTTTTTGCCGCAATTTGGAGTGGCTATTAATTCGTTCGAAAATTCTGCGATAATAGGCCAGTTCATCTTCACGGTTGAGTAACCAGCTGTAGTCCAGCGGGTGCTTGCCTTTTACTCGCAGGCAATAGCGGTCGTCTTCTTGTAGCAGGTCCTCGAGAAGATCCAAGGCGCGGTCCAAACGCTTGCGCGCCGGAGCAACACCGATGATACCCAAGGTGTAAGGAGCATCACCTGTCTTCTTTTTGGGCGTAAACTTGCTGTCATCCAGCAGGTTGGGAATAACGGAGGTTTTATCATAGGGGAAACCAAAGGCTTTCTGTCCTTCACGACGGATAAACTCACTCACATAAGCTATGTGATCTATGTTTTCCCAGCTGGCTTCGGCCAAATAAGGCAAATCGCGCTCCTGAAGATGAAAGCGTGCAACCAGTCGCTGATGGGGTTTTTTATGATGTGAGTACCACTTTAGATTGCCCAGACACCACTCGCAGAAAATGACATCTGCTTGCTCGAGCAACTCAAAGCTTTTAGTTTCGTCATGACTATTGTGGCCCTGCCATTGGTCAATCAGGAACTCGAATTGGCCTGTAGCCTCCAGCTGTTTCTGTAAGGGAGAAAAGAACTTTAGGTCGTGGCCAGCAACCAACACACGGATCTTGCGGGCTGGTTTGGGGGCTTTCGGTGTTTCTGCCATCCATTGGCGCAGTTCCTCAACACGGTTTGAGAAGGTGTGCCGCTGGGCCAAATTGCTGAGTTGGTCAGCGGCCTGCTGGGCAACAGCGGGCTCGCTCAGGGCACGGGTGAGCTGATGGGTAAACTCTTCAGGGCTGTTGGCGAACAGCGGGTAATCACTCCCCAACAATTCCTCATGCAGCGGGTTACGGTTGAGGATGGCTGCACAGCCTGCCCCGCCGTATTCCAGAATCTTCGTGGAGTACTCCACGGTGCCGTTCATGCGCTCGGCCCGCCAGGAGAGGCCAACACGTGCCTGTTGGAGCTGTTGCTGTACTTCCGCCCGAGGTTGGGCTCCCATCCAGCGCAGGCCCGCCGTGTTCTCCAGAGCGTGGCGCATACGGGGTGCATACTCGGGATCGTGCGGTTCATCGTGAACCTTGTCCCCAATCATGACCAGCTCGCCTTCTGGAACGGCCCGCTGAACGTCAGGCCAGTGTTCGGCCATCTCCAGGGTCATCCAGTCCGTTGTGAACTTGCCGGCGTAAATGACCCGTGCCGGCCGCTCTTCCATCGACGGCAGTTGTTCAGGCAGGTCCGGTATTACTGGCGCGTACAGTTGGAACTGTTGCGCATCAGCCTGCGGTGCAAGGCGTTGCCACAGAGCCCTGAACCCTTCTGTCTGGCACAGCACCCGGCGACACCCCTCGGCAATGCGCCGCATGAGCCTGCGCTGCTTGGCACTGTACGCGTCCAGCGTCTGGGGAATATCTGTGAGATACATCCAGCACTTGGCCAGTATGCCGGGGTACTCGAGCAGCTTTTCGGCAATTTCAAGGCCACGCACAATGATGACGTCATAGGGCCTGTCATAATCAAGCTGAATGGTCAGCTCAGCCATCATGGACGGCGTCAGGCGCTGGAACCCTTTGCCACCCCAATAGTCAGGTTGGGTCCCGTCAATGATCTGGAGATTGTGACTCTGGCGAAGCGGGCCAAACAGCTCTTCCCGCTCCGGGGTGCTTCTGGCCAGGAAGTCGACCTGGGCGTTGCCAGTGGCCGCCGTAGCCAACGCAAGCGTCTTTGACCAGATGGAGGAGCCGTCAATGTAGTTGAGATCCGGGTTGGCGCAGACCAGAACGCGTTTTTGATCGTTAATGCTCAAACTCCTGTCGCATTTGGCTGTGAATGGGTTGCACCGAATTCGCCACTGTCGGCCACAAACAGATCGTTTCTCTGGAGCGTCTTCACGGGGTCAGCCGTCTGCCACTGGCTCAGGAAGGTGTCAGAGTTCCAGAGCGCCCCGTGGAGCACGGCGGGCTCATTGAAAGCAAACGCATCATGATCCAGCGCCTTGGCCCAACCAGTGGCTTCTGGCTGGTAGAGCATGGCGTTTACCAGGTCTCGCAGGTAGTAGGCGCCGTATTTGGCGTCCGATAAAAGCCAGCCGATTGCCGGGCCATGGCTGGCACGTTCAGCCAGTGAGTCACTTTCCAGGTAGCCTGGACTCACGAGTTCAACACCCTCGGGTATGGTTGTCGTGTCCGCTTCGTTGTCGGCCTCAATCAGCAATTGGAATTGGCGGTAACTCTGGTGCTCGGCAAACGCCAGCAGTGCTTCTTGCTCAGCTTTGTTGCCGGCCCTGGCGACCAGTAACAGCTCTGGTTCAGTGGGAATGCGCTGATCCACGCCGATTTTTTCAAACATTTCATTCAGGCGGTGGGCGTAAGTGTGCCGGGAATACACTTCACGGATGCCGGCCAGACTTCTGCGCCGCCACTCCGCGTCGTCCGTAAGGAGCGTGTGGATAGCTTCCTCAGCTTCCCGCTCGTTGTGCACCAGCCAGACCGCGTCGGATTCAAACAGTTCCTCAATGCCCCGCGCCCAGGTGCTGACGACTGGCGTGCCGCAGGCCATCAACTCAAAGACGCGGCGTGAGAACATGGTGGGGGAATCCGTTACCGAGTTGACGTTCAGGAATACGCGGTAGCGGCTGTACTCGGCGCACAGCTCCTTATAAGGCAGGCTGCCCCGGATGCCGTCCTGATATTCATCCGGGAACGGGAAAATACCGGTGCCGTAGTTACGGTCAAAAATATCCAGGCCATGGCGGTTAGCTGCCTTCAGCAGCCACTGCATGGCCTCGCCACGTTCGGCGTGGCGGTTGCCATACCAGCTGCCCGCAAAACAGGCCCGGGCGCGGCGCCCAGCCAGGGGCGCGGGTTTGTGCAGCGCTGGTTGGGCAGCAAACGGCAGCGCGTAGACATTGCTGTTGCCGGTATGCTCCCGGTAGGACTGGCACATATTGGCATCAGTGGTGAAGATATGATCCACGAGTTTGGCGCTGGCCATGAACTTTTTATGGTGGACCGGGTCTTCCTTGTTCCAAAATACGCTGGGTATGCCTTTCTCCCGGGCGTACTGCGCCATATGGGCCACTTCATGGCCGGGTTTGTTGGCGTAATCCCCAACCCGGTATTGCCAGCTGCCGCCATTGCCTTTCCATGCGCTTTCAATAAAGAACAATGCAGGGGGATATTTCTCGGCGAGTGCGTACCAGTTGTCTGGCCGGGGTTGGATCAGGTTGAGTTCCTGCTCAAAACATCCGGTGGTGAACTCATCCATAACGCCGATGGCGTAAGGCTTGCCATTATCCGGGTAGTCAGGCCAACCCAATATACTGATTTCAGCGGCCTGCTGGCTGGGGGGCGTGAATCCAGCTGGCTCAGGCTCACCCGGTTTTATGTCGATTCCCAGGCGGCTGAGAACTATGCGCTCCTCGCTGGCGGCATGAAAACGCCTGAACCCGACTTCGACCCGCTCTACATTGGGGGGCACCTTAAAGCGATGCAGCTCCGATCTTTCACCATTAGTACAGGGGATGTATTTGAAGTAGCCATTCAGGCTTTTTGACTTCGCAAGCTTGCCGCAGGGCACGCCCAGCTCATTGCCGCTGCCATCAAACGGCTTGATGACCATGACTGCTTTGCGGTTTCCGGAGCCGTTTTGGGGGTAATAATTGACCGCAGCAGTAATGGTCACTTCCTGGCCAGGCTGGACGCTGACTGCCTGCCATTCAAATTGATCTTTGAGCTCCCAATTTGTGGTGGTTGTTTCCTCGCCTTGCTGTTTACGCCGTGAAAGCCTGATTGATGGCGCCAAAAGCAGCTTTACCACGCGGTACAACCGCTCTTTGAGCCTACTGCGGCTGGAAGCAGAGTGCTTGTTATGGCGCCTGAGCCGCAGCAAACGAACCGGCAGTTTGATAATGCCCGCCACAGAGCCGGAGGCCGCTCTTACGTATAGACCTGCCTTATAGGTATCGCTCGCTCTGAGAGCATTGAGTTGCTGACGGGCTTGTTTTTGCTGGGCAATAGCCGTTTTCAGCCTTTCCTGAAGCTCTGCTTTTTCCTTTTCCAGCTCACTGGCCTTGCTGTTGGCTGCTTCATAGTCCTGGGCGTTATTTCTCAGTTGCTCCTGCAGGTCGTCGACTTCAGACCGGAGTTTTTCACAATCATCAACGGTTTTTTCCAGCTTCCCTGTCAGTCGCTGAGCTTCTCCCCAAGCGTTTTGATAGTTTTGATCAGCATCGGCCAATTGCTGCCGAAGCTCTTGTACCTGTTCAACTGCTGTATTGTATTGCTCGATTGTGTTTTCGAGTTGCGCTTTCAAATCCTTTTCGGAACGCTGTTCATTAACAGTTTTTGTTAAGGCATCGATTTTTTTATTGGCTGCGCTAACATCGTTGGCAATACTTTTTCTGTTCTCGTCCGCAACCATTAACGCATTGAGGACTTTTTCAGAGGAATAATCCAACAGATACGAAGGGGATGTGTAATCGCTTCCTTGCTCCTCTGCTTCTTTGGAAAAGACGAAAAAATCGGCAAAAGACGTATTGGAGGGATTGAGAACTGAGAAGGGGTAGCGATTAGGCCTCGCGGATACGAGCTTCCATTCAGGGTGCCACTGTGCTACGTCTGCAAGAAAGTTCCGGAATCGCACATAGCTGGCTTCTTCATTAACGCCCGGTCGACTGCCTTCGTCATTATTACTGTATATAATGACGAAACGGGAGGAAGCCGCGAAAAGATGATCCAGGTAGTCTTTGTAGATTCGGTCATTGGAGAGATGGAAAACAACATCCAGTGAGAGCCCCAATTCTGCCTGGAACTGCTCTGGCTCAAAACGGCTGGGGTCATAAACCTCAAACCGCTTTGATGGATCGTCCGCAAATAACGTGCGGCACTGTTCTATGACCGTTCTACTGATGTCGAGGCCGGTATACTGCGGGTATTCGGCCAGTGTCAGCTGCGCCCCATCCCCACAACCAAGTTCAAATACGGAAGAGACTTGGTGGGTATGCACGAATTCATTCAGAAACCGCGCCTTGAAGCGGGCCAGGCGACCGTAAGAACCTGAGCCACTGTCCTTACCAGAGGCATAACGGCTTTCCCAGTAGCCTGCCACGTCGAAATGCGCCTTGTGTTCCAGTTCAGCATGCTCAACAACCTGAAAAGAGCCGTCTTCTGATGAGGAGGCGGGCAACTTGTAGCCGATGGCATGGAGCCGGTTGAGGTCTGATTCGGGAAGAAACTGATCACCAGTTAGTATGATTAAGGGGCGGTTCTCAGTGGCGAGTAGGTAAGACGTGAAAATCTCGCTAAAGGCTTCTTCATCCTCTCCGAGCAACAGCACACTGCAGTCTTCAAGACTCTCTTCCGTATCCGGTATGCCTTGATAGAGGGAAACTTTGGGAAATCGCTTTTCCAGAACCGGAGCGAGTTCTTCACTACCTCCCGCGAGCCAATAGCGGCCTGCCAGGCCAAGCTTTTCGAGATAGTCACACAGCGCACTGTTTTCCGTGTTATCAATTTCCATTACAGGTCCCTTTCCGCTCTCTTTGCTTCACGCGGCATCACGTGCGCCATATGCCACGAGTATCGATCAGATAACGGGATTGAATCCAGTCCGCCTCCATGGATTTAAAGGCTTTATGGTCGACCAGCATTACGATGATATCAGCCTGTTCCGTCGCCGAATCTGCATCGACCAAATTACAGCCCTCCAATTCTCCGGCTGGCAGTTCGGTAATATTGGGTTCGGTCACCAGCGTGTTACCCGCGTTGGCCGTTGCGATTTTCCGGGTAACCGTCAGAGCCGGGCTCTCGCGCAGATCGTCAATATCCGGCTTGAAGGCCAGCCCAAAGCAGGCAATGGTTACATCCCGCGCGGTCTTTTCGGGGTTGGCAGTAAGAAACTCGCCCACGGCCTGCTGAACCTTGCTCACCACCCAGTCCGGTTTGCCATCGTTCACTTCACGGGCCGTGCGGATGAGCCTCGCCTCTTCCGGGGTCTCGCTCACGATGAACCAGGGGTCTACGGCAATGCAGTGTCCGCCCACGCCGGGGCCTGGCTGCAGGATGTTCACGCGCGGGTGGCGGTTTGCCAGGCGGATGAGCTCCCACACGCTGATGCCCAGCCTGTCGCAGATGATGGAGAGTTCATTGGCGAAGGCGATGTTCACATCCCTGAAACTATTTTCAGTTAGCTTGGCCATTTCAGCAGTGCGCGCAGTGGTAGTGATGCATTCACCTTCCACGAAGATCTGGTAGAGGGCAGCGGCCTCCGCTGAGCAGCGGTGGGTCAGGCCACCGATCACGCGGTCGTTCTCCACCAGTTCGCGCACCACATGCCCTGGCAACACGCGCTCGGGGCAATGGGCAATGCGGATGTCGGAGTCCTCGCCATGAGTCTGCGGGAAAGTCAGGTCCGGGCGTTCCTCAGCCAGCCAACCGGCCATGTCTTCCGTGGCGCCCACGGGGGCGGTGGATTCCAGGATCACCAGATCGCCCTTCTTGAGCACGGGGGCAATGGATTTGCTGGCGGCGCGGATGTAGGTGAGATCCGGCACATGGTCATTGCCGTTTTCGGCCTTGAAGGGCGTGGGCACGGAAATCAGGAACGCGTCCGCTGGCTGTGGCGTATTGGTCGCCTGCAGGAAGCCCTCATGGACGGCGGCGTGCACGATCATGTCGAGTTCCGGCTCAACAATGTGAACCTCGCCTTTATTGATGGTGCTAATGGCGTGGTCGCTTACATCGATGCCGATGACCTTTTTCTGGCGGGAGGCTATGACGGCTGCGGTAGGCAGGCCGATGTAACCGAGACCAACAACAGCGATGGTTTCAAAGGTTCTGGGCACGTTCTTCCTCTTTCCTTGGTCTGTAGTCGTTCAGAGATTGGCGTTGTGAAGGGTATTGAGAATCCGGGAGCAGGCCTGCCCATCTCCATACGGGTTATGAGCGTAGCTCATTCGCTCGTAGGCTGCCTGATCACTGAGCAGCACGGTGATTTCCTGAAAAATCCTGTCAGCATCAGTGCCAACCAGCCGGACGGTGCCGGCATCCACCGCCTCGGGCCTTTCGGTGGTCTCGCGCATGACCAGCACCGGTTTGCCCAGCGAGGGTGCCTCCTCCTGGATGCCTCCGGAGTCGGTGAGGATAAGGGCAGCACGGTTCATCAGGTAGACGAACGGCAGGTAGTCGGTCGGCTCCACCAGGTGAACATTGGGCAGGTTGCCCAGCAGGCGGTAGACGGGCTCTTTAACGTTCGGATTGAGGTGAACCGGGTACAGCAGGTCGACGTTGGGGTTGGCTTGCGCGACCCGGGCAATGGCTTCACAGATCCGCTCAAACCCACCCCCGAAGCTCTCCCGGCGGTGGCCGGTGATCAACACCATGGGCGAGCCCTGGCGCAGCATGGGAAACAGCCCTCCGAGCTCATCTCGCAGGCCTTTGTTGGTCTCAAGCTTTTTGACCACTTCCAGCAGCGCATCGATGACGGTGTTGCCAGTGACGTGGATGCTTTCGTGTGGGACGTTTTCGGCGAGGAGGTTGTTGCGGGAGGTTTCGGTGGGGGCGAAGTGGTATTCGGTGAGCACACCAGTGAGCTTCCGATTGGCCTCTTCGGGCCACGGGGAGTAGAGGTTGCCGGTTCTCAGCCCCGCTTCCACATGGCCCACCGGGATCTGCTGGTAAAAGGCGGCGAGGGAGGCGGCAAAGGTGGTGGCGGTATCGCCGTGCACCAGGACCACATCGGGCTGATACTGGGCCAGGACTTCTTTCAGGCCGACCAGGATGCCGGAGGTGACATCGTGCAGGCTCTGGCCGGGCTTCATGATGCTGAGGTCGTATTCCGGCTGGATCCCAAACAGTGCCAACACCTGATCCAGCATCTCGCGGTGCTGGGCGGTCACACAGACCGCGGATTCGAACCGTTCATCCGTCTCCAGAGCCTTGACCAGAGGGGCCATCTTGATGGCTTCCGGGCGGGTCCCAAACACACACAATGTTTTCATCGGCGCTCCTTTGCATACGCTACCGCCCCACCGCCCTGCACCAGTGTCTATGGCGAACCTTTAAGTCGCTGAACGGATGTAGCCCGCATGAGTGCGGAGGACTGAATACCGCAAAGCGAACCGCTTAAGCGTGGGGATTTTAGTCTTTGACAGGGTTCCAATTCTACGGTATCCGGGCTCAGCTGTGAACGACGGGCCCTGTCAGCTGCTGCAAAATGCCCCGGCTCACGCCTCCCAATTCGAAGCCTCTAGAGGGCTAACTGCAGAATTCTAGCTTCTGACGGAGTGCGCGCCACTCCCGCTACTATTCCGGGGGGTTCTACGGGGGTGCGAATTGTAGCTTTTAGCGGTCTGGTGAAAAGAGGGTCTGGAACTCCGGGGCCGGACGACCCTATAAATTACAGGTTATTGATTTTAGGAGAACGTCACGATAATGCAGGGGTTATCGCTCAAATTGCTTATGGGGGCTCGTTGGCAAAGCTCACTTCTGCAGGTTGCTATCGGTTTGACGGCTCCGGAAGGCCGGAGCATACTGACCATAATGATCGATATGCTTGAGAGGCACCGATGATTACGGAAACCAGTGCGGTCAAATTCCGTCAGAATCTGGGGGATATGCTCAACCAGGTTCAGTACCGACACGACAGCATTCTCATCAACAAGGACGGCAAGCCCGTGGCAGCACTTGTTGATGCCCGTCTGTTTGAGCGCATCAGGCGTATGCAGAGCCGGTTTGATTCACTGGCAGAGCGCCTGGAGCAGGGATTTGCCAATACGCCCGAGCAGGATGGGATGGCCGAAATTGAGGCGGCTGTTCAGGCGGAACGCCACAATCCAAGCCAGTAATTGGAAGGAAGCTGTCACGGATGACCGCACTCAAGGTAGTACTGGACACCAACGTCTTTCTCTCCGGCCTGGCCTATCCCTCCAGTCCACCCGGCAAAATCATGATGGCCTGGCGCTCAGGCGCGCTTGAAGTCTGCACTTCCCATTACATCCTCAACGAACTGAGGCGGGTGCTTCCCAGACTGAGCCACCGCCATGGGCTATCAGAACAGGAAATGGATGACCTGGTGGACATTCTCAGTTTCCAGCTTGAACTTATCGAGCCAGCAGACACCCATAACTCAGCTCTTCGCGACGTCGATGACCAGCCCGTACTTGGTACCCTGATATCCGGCATTGAATCTCATGAGGTTCAATGTCTGGTTACTGGCGACAAAGACCTTCTCGTCCTGGAGGATAATTACCCTGTCATGACGCCTGCCGGTTTCTGGCAAAAGCATGGACCAGCATGAAAAGCACGCGACAGAGGGACCTCACGCCATGGCACTCAACCTCAAACACCACGGCGCCATAACCGGCGTCACCGGCTCCTGCCACGAGCTCACCATCGGCAACCAGGGCATCCTGGTCGACTGCGGTCTCTTCCAGGGCTCGGACAGCCAGGGGCGGGCCTCGGCCAGTGAGCTGGCCATTGAGTTCCCCATTGATCACATCCGGGTGCTGGTGGTCACCCATGTGCACATTGACCATGTGGGCCGCATTCCCTACCTGCTGGCGGCCGGGTTCGAGGGGCCCATCCTGTGTTCCGAGCCCTCCGCCCGCCTGCTGCCGGCCATGCTCGAGGACGCGCTGAAGATCGGTTACACCCGGGACTATGAGCTGATCGAGCGGGTTCTGGGGCTGATCCGCAGGCGTACCCGGGCCATTCCCTACAACCAGTGGCATCCGGTGTTTGAGGACGGGGGTGCGGCGCTGTCCATTCGCCTGCAGCGGGCCGGCCATATCCTGGGTTCCGCCTATGTGGAGTGCGATGCCCGCTCTGGTGATAGCCGGGAACGCATCGTGTTCAGTGGCGACCTGGGCGCGCCGGGGACGCCCCTGATTCCATCACCCGAGCCCCCGGAAGCCTGTGACCGGCTGATTCTGGAAAGCACCTACGGCGACCGGGACCACGAACACCGGGAGGACCGTCGCGACCAGCTCCGCAGGATCATCGAGCAGTCACTGGCCGATGGCGGCACCGTGCTGATCCCCGCCTTCAGCCTTGGCCGCACCCAGGAGCTGCTCTACGAGCTGGAGACCCTCTTCCACGACCACGATGGCGAGCCCTGGCGGGACCTGGAGATTGTGGTGGACTCGCCGCTGGCGGCCAACTTCACGAAACTGTACCGCGAGCTCAGGCCCTTCTGGGATGAGGAGGCGCTGGCGCGGGTGCACGCGGGGCGCCACCCGCTGTCCTTTGAGCAGCTCACGGTGATTGATGAGCATGAGGATCACCTCAAAGCGGTGGAGTACCTGAATGACACGGGGCGCCCCTGCGTAGTGCTGGCCGGCTCGGGGATGTGCGACGGCGGGCGCATCGTCAACTACCTCAAGGCCATGCTGGGCCAGCCCCGCAATGACGTGGTCTTTGTGGGCTACTTGGCCGAGGGCACACCGGGGCGGGACATCCTGCGCTACGGGCCGGAGGGCGGCTGGGTGGAGCTGGATGATGAGCGCTACACCATAAAGGCGGGCATCCACCAGCTCAGCGGCTTTTCCGCCCACGCGGGCCGTTCGGACCTGCTGCGGTTCGTGGATGGCATCCGCCCTGCCCCGGAGGAGATCCGGCTGGTTCACGGCGATTCCGGGGCCAAGAACGCATTGGCGGAAGCCCTGAAGGAGCGCGGGCACCAGGTGGTGATTCCCTGAGCCCGTTGGAGCTTGCCTCGCAAGCGATCCTGAGCTATCGCGAGCGGGGCTCGCTCCTACGGATGGGTGCATCACTCTTCGAGCAGATCGTCCATATCGA
>JGI12575J12848_1000455_pt1 | contig 25176 bp, 20 predicted proteins | sample A23P1SouthBayCA_2_FD_12848 | JGI IMG/M metagenome (IMG submission 12848) | reverse complement strand
GAGTCCTCTATCCGAGCCACGACGTGACCGACGCGCTCGCGGCGGGCGAGAACGCGCTCGGTCTGTGGCTCGGCCGTGGCTGGTTCGCCAAGAGCAGTTCCTACTGGGTCGCCGACGGCTCCCCTCGCGCTCGGGCGACGCTGACCGTCGAGTTCGAGGACGGCCGGACCCGGGCCATCTCGACCCGTGGTGACTGGGACGCGACCGACAGCCCGATCCAGGCCAACGACATCTACGACGGCGAGCACTACGACGCTCGACTCGAAGCCAGCGGCTGGCACGAACCGGGCTTCGACGGCGACTGGGACACGGCCGCGGTGGTCGACGAACCCGGGGGCACCCTGCGCCCACAGCGGGTCGAGTCGATGCGGGTCGTCGACACGTTCGACGTGGCGGAGGTCCACGACCACCCCGAGGGACCGATCCTCGACTTCGGCCAGAACCTCACTGGCTGGCTCGAAATCGAGGTCGAGGGAGCCAGCGAGGGCGAGGAGATCACGCTCGCCCACGCCGAGGCGCTGACCGAGGACGGTGACCTCTCGACGGAGGACCTGCGCAGCGCCGACGCGACCGACACCTACGTCGCCCGCGGCGACGGCACCGAGACGTACGAACCCCGCTTCACGTACCACGGCTTCCGTTACGCGCAGGTGTCGGGCTACCCCGGCGAGTTCGACCCGGAGAACGTGACCGCGAAGGTCGTCCACACGGGAATGGATCGCCGCGGCGAATTCAGTTGCTCGAATCAGGATCTGAACCAGTTGCAGCACAACTCCGTGTGGGGACTGCGTTCCAACACGCACTCGATCCCGGAGGACTGCCCCCAGCGCGACGAGCGCTTCGGCTGGACCGGCGACGCCCACATCTCGACGCGGGCGCTCCTCTTTAACTTCGACGGCGTCCGCTTCGACGAGAAGTGGGCCCGCGACCACGACGACGTGGCGAGCGAGATGGGCTACGTCACCGACGTGATTCCCAACAAGGCCCACGAGGACCCCGCGGACCCGACGTGGTCGATCACGCGCGTGATGATCCCGTGGTACCTCTACCGGCACGACGGCGACGACGGCATCCTCCGCGAGCAGTACGAGGGGATGCGCGACTACGTCGACTACTGGCACTCCGTGACCGACGACGGCATTCTGGGCGACGAGTACGGGAAGTTCGGCGACTGGCTGGCCTTCGAGAACACCGACGGCCGCCGTGGACTCCCCCACGACCTCTACAACACCGCCTTCCTCTACCAGGTCACGGACACGTTCGCGAAGATCGCCGGCGTCGTCGGCAGCGAGAGCGACCGCGAACGCTATCGCGCTCGCGCCGAGGACCTCGCCGCGGCGTTCAACGACGAGTACTTCGACGCCGAGGCGGCCGAGTACGGCCCCGGCACGCAGTCCTCGTACGCCGTGCCACTCTTCCTCGGGATGGTCCCCGACGAGCACGTCGACGCGGTCGTCGAGAACCTCGTCACGAAGGTCGAATCGGACGGCGGAAAGCTCAAGACCGGGTTCCTCGGAACGCGACCGCTGATCCACACGCTCGCGGACCACGGCCACCCCGAGGTGGCCTATCAGGTCGTCAGCCAGCCCGAACAGCCCGGCTGGGTGTACATGGCCCGCAACGGCGCGACCACCATGTGGGAGCGCTGGGACAGCGACAGCCGCGTCGGCGACGGGATGAACTCGTTCAACCACTCGCCCTTCACCCACATCTCGGAGTTCTTCTACGAGGTGCTGGCGGGGATTCAGCTGGGCGACGAACCGATCACCGACCACGTGACGATCGCGCCGGCGATGGTTGCGGACCTCGACTGGGTCGACGCCAGCGTCGAGACGCCGACGGGCGATCTGGAGGTCGTCTGGGAGCGCAGCCGTCAGGGGTACGACTGCTGGGTCACCGTCCCGTGGAACACGACCGCGACGGTGCGCCTGCCCGACGCGGCCAACGCAGCGGTCGCTGAGTGCGGCGTTCCGCTGGCCGAGGGCGCGCCCGAGGGCATCCACGCGGTCGAACCCGACGGCGACGACCTCGTCCTCGAGGTCGGCTCCGGCGCGTTCGAGTTCTCCGTGGAGTAGCGCCTCGGAATTTCGCAGACAGCTTTTTACCCCGCCAAATCCTCACTAACGACGATGACTGATTCAGCAGCGCCGATACGGGCGGCTGTCGTCGGTTGTGGCGGGGCCGGACGGAATCACGCGGCGGGCTACCGAACCGCGGCCGACGCGGACTTCGTCGCCGTCTGTGATCTGGACCGGGAACGGGCGGACGAACTGGCCGCCGACTACGACGTGATCGCGTACGACGACCTCGACGCGCTCCTCGACGAACGCGATCCCGATGTCGTCTCGGTCGCCACCCCCGAAAAGTACCACGTCGAGCCGACGATCACCGCACTGGAAGCCGGCGCGGACGTGTTCTGCGAGAAGATCATGGCCGACTCCGTGGCCGGCGGCCGGCGGATGGTCGAGACCGCCGAGCGGACCGGGGGGACGCTGGCCGTCGACTACAACTACCGGCACATGCCGTCGTTCGCTACGCTGAAAGACCGCCTCGACGCGGGCGACCTCGGCGACGTACATCTGGCCAGCGCCGACGCCCACGCCTACGGCTGGCACCACACCCTCGATCTGCTCACCTTCCTGCTCGGCGAACCCCGGCGGGTGCGAGCGACCCTCGATCACGACCCCGAGGCCGTCGCCGAGCAGTTCCGTCTCGACGACGTGCTGTACGTCCCCTCGAACGCCGTCTCGGCGACCGTCGAGTTCGAGAGCGGCGTGCTGGCCTCGATATCGTCGTCGATCCACACCGACCTCGACGACCACCTGATCGACCTCGCCGTCTACGGCGACGAGGGGCGGGTCAGACTGACCGGGATGACGCCCGACGACAGCACCGGTACCGTCGCGCCCGGGCCACTGGCCGACGACCTCCTGGCGGTCGAGTCGATCACGCTCGATACGTCCTTCACACGCTCTATCGTCGCCTTCGTCGACGCGATGGCCGCCGGCGAGGACCCACCGACGACTGGGGTGGACGGCATGCGCCTGCTCGAACTCGAACACGCCGTCCTCGAAGCGGACGACACCGACGGGTGGGTCGACCTGTGAGGATCACTGGCTCGTCGCTGCTGTACAGCCGACTCTCCTTCGAGGACGCCTGCCACAGACTCGCCGACCTGGGCTTCGACGCCGTCGACGTGGGGCTACAGGAAGGATGGGCCCACGTCGACCCGAGTTCCGTCGTCGGCGCGGTCGACGCGACGGCAGACGAGATCGCGGCGACCTGTGAGGCCGCGGGCCTCGAACCGGTCGCGCTGAACGTCAACGCGGGCGACGTGGACCTCGCCACCGAGGTCGAGCGCGTCGAGGCGGTCGTCGAACTGGCCGCGGCCCTCGGCGTTGGCGTCGTGACGCTGCCGGCCGCCGGCGTCGACGCCTCGCTGGCCGACGACTGCTCGCGCTTTCGCACGCTGGTCAAACTCACCGCGGGGACCGACGTGACCCTGACCGTCGAGACCCACTGGGGGACACTGACCGAGGACCCCGTTACGGCCGCCAAATACGCGAGCGAGGTCCCGGGACTCGGGTACACGCTCGATCCGGGCCACTTCGTCGTGGGCGAGCACCCCACCGACCACCCGTGGCGCGAACTGCTCGACGACGTGGCTCACGTCCACGTCCGACAGGCCGGCAACGGATGGGACGAGATTCAACTGTCGCCCGACGCCGGCGACCTCGACGTGGAATCGTTCGTCCAGTCGCTCCGTCACGCGGGCTACGACGGTCTTCTCACGGTCGAGTACATCGACTCGCTCGACGGGGTCGACCCGGACGAGGCCGAGCGGCAGGCAGCGGCGATGCGGACGCTGCTCGCCGAGTCGCTCGAGTAGCGAGCAGGCACAACTGTTTTGCCGACGCTCCCGTTTGCTCTGTCCATGGAGACGAAACCGCTCGGCACGACCGGCGAACGGATCAGCGAACTGGCGCTGGGGACGATCTACTTCGACAGCACGATCGATCGAGAGACCTCCTTCGAGATTCTGGACACCTACTACGAGGCCGGGGGTCGATTCCTCGATACGGCCAACAACTACGCGACGTGGCTTGAGGGGTACGACGAGCCCCAGAGCGAGTACCTGTTGGGCGAGTGGCTCGACGAGCGTGGCGTCCGCGAGGAGATGACCATCGCGACGAAACTCGGGTTCAATCCGCCGGGGATGGAGCGCAGCCTCGACCCCGACCTGATTCGCGAGTCCGTCGACGCGAGCCGCGAGCGCATGGGCATCGACACGATCGACCTGCTGTACGCCCACGTCGACGACCCCGACACGCCACAGGAAGCGACGATGGAGGCGTTCGCCGAGGTCGTCGACGACGGGAAAGTCCGCCACCTCGGCGCGAGCAACTTCCCGGCGTGGCGGGTCGCCCGCGCCAACCGCATCGCCGAGGAGCGCGGCTGGCCCCGCTTCGAGTGCGTCCAGCCCCGCTTTTCGTACCTGATCCCGGACCGCGACGCCGACTTCGGCGGGCAACTGCAGGCCACCGACGAACTGGTCGACTACTGCGAACAGGCCGACCTCACCGTCCTGCCGTACTCGCCGACGCTTCAGGGAGCGTACGGGCGCGCGGACCGCCCGATCCCCGAGGGCTACGTCCGCTCGGAGAACCGCCTGAAGATGGACGTGATCGACGACCTCGCCGAGCGGAAGGGCGTCGACGGCAACGCCGTCCTGTTCGCGTGGCTGCTCGACCGCGACCAGCCTACAGTCCCCATCGTCGGCTGTAGCACTGTCGAGCAACTGGAGACGAACCTCGAAGCGCTGGACGTGACCTTCACCGACGCCGAGCGCGAGCGCCTGAACGCCGTCGAGACCTACGGGTTCGACAGCTGGGATCTGCGGGAGTAACGGACCGCGGAGAACGCGACTTTCGGCGAAAAAACGACCGACTGCGATGTGGACGGCAGACGATGCCCAATAGGTATGGCTCTAGAGCGGGCCGGCCTGCGGCTCCGGTGCGTTGTAGCCGCGGCTCGACTCGGCGAACGCGAGGTCGTCCGAGTTCGCGATGAGGTCCGCCCAGGTGTTCTCGGCGTCGGTGAACAGCTGCTGGACGTTCTGGTTGTTGTTCTGATTGAGTCGCTGGAGCAGGCCGCCCATCGCCTCGTGGACGCGGCCGCTGCCGATGGACTTGGGCACCGAGGTCACCGGGGAACCGGCTTCCGTCACCTTGATGTCCGGGTAGCGGTCCTTGATGGCCTGCTGCTGGTCCGCGTACGTGCTGAACGCCTGGTCGACGCGGTCCATCACTTCGAGGCCACGGCTCTCCTCGACGAAGTCGGAGACACCTTCGTCCTGCATGAGCTGATAGGCCTCCTTGTTCGGGACCGTCTGAGAGGACGTGTTGAACCAGTTGTACTGATTCCGGGCGTTGTTGCGGAACTTGATGAACTCCATGGCTTCCTCGGGCTGGCCGCCGACGTCCTCGCTGAAGGCACAGAACGTCACGTCCCAGCCGCCGCCCGTGTAGACGGGCATGTCTTCGCCGTTCTTGGTCGGGTAGGGAATGATATCGAAGTTGACCGGTTCCTCTGCGAACTCGACACGGGAGAACGTCGCGTGGGGAAGGAGTCCGATCTGACCGGCCGAGAACGGGTCCTGAATCCCGTCACGGGTGTACGCGCCGGGGTTGTTCGTCCAGCCGTTGGCGATCGGTTCGCCGAAGTAGGCGTTCCACGCTTCGAGTTCGGGGTCGGACCCGATCGTCAGGGCGTATTCGTCGTCCTGATTCTGGTAACCGGAGCCGATGAGACTCCCGGCAGTCCGCGACATCTGTTCGAGGAACGCGTCCCACTGTGCCGCGGACGAAGCGTCGGAGAGACCGACCCCGACGCCGTTGACGGTCGAACCGTTGGCCTCGACGCCGTGGATCGCTTCGGCGGCTTCGAGGTACTCCTCGTAGCTCCAGCTGTCTTCCGGCAGGTCGCCGAGACCTGCAGCCTCCCACGCGTCGGTGTTGACGTACATCAAACCGGGGGTGAGGCCCGCGATGAACGGAACACCGACGAGCCCACCGAAGCGCTGTTCTTGCCAGTCCCAGAACGGGCTCCAGAACTGATCCCGGAACTCGTCCTCCATGTACTCGTCGACGTAGGCGAACGGTGCGTTCTCTGCGATCTCCTCGCGCGACTGGCCCGAGTAGTCGTACAGCTGGGTCGGGAACGACCACGCCACTGCCGGCGCGTCGTTGCCACCGATCGCCGTTCGGAGGGCCTGATTGTGGTCGCCGAAGGGGTTCTTGACCTGCTCGACGCGGATGTTCTGCTCGGCACCCGGACCTTCGTTGAAGGCCTGGACGATCTCGTCCTCGCCGGTGTTCGAGGGGTCGGTCGAGTGGGGCCAGCGCCAGAACTCGATGGTGGTCATTCCCCCGGAGCCGCCGGCGGTCGAACCGTTTCCGTCGCCACCATCACTACCACCGTCGCCGCCGTCGCCACCGTCGCTCGAACAGCCAGCGAGGGCGGCGATCCCAGTGGCGGATGCCATCTGGATCCAGTTCCGTCGTGTGAGTCGCCGACCAGAGCGTGCACTCCGCTCTGGCGAACTACTGCTGTCACTGTCTGACATACGTATCTCAGAAAGCGTACCTCGTTAATAAACGTTTGGGTTCTCCACATCGAACCGCCACGCTGAAAGCGTCGTTCGACGTACGACGGCTATGAACAGGGTATCACGATCTCGCGTGCCGGCCCGTCGGCGGGGAGCGAGACGATGATGCGAGCGACGATCAAGGCGACTGCCCGGCACGGGTACCGGAACCTCGTCGGAACGCTCACGGTGAGCCTGCTGGTCTCGCTTGCCGCCGTCCCCCTGCTGCTCATGGCGACGGTCGGCACGCCGCTGGCCGTGCTGGCGGGGTTGTGGGGGACCTGTCTCGCCCTCGGCGTCGTCCTGGTCGGCGGTCTCAATTTCGCGACGGCCGTCGCACAGCGCGGCGTCCCCATCGCCGTCGTGCCGGAACTGCGTGCGGGACTGGCCGCCCCTCGAACGGGACTGGCACTCGGCGCGAGCACGTTCGCCGTCCTCGCGACCTGTCTCGCGCTCGTCGGCCTGACGCCGGCAGGGCTCCAGTCGATCGCGGTCGGTGTCGCGGCGTTCCTCCTCGTCGACTGGTACCTCGTCGTCGGCTTCGCCGCCCCCGAGATCGGGAACGGCGAGCCACTGCGGAGGGCGCTCCGTGCCGGTGTCGACCGGCTCCTCAGCGCTCCCAACGCCTTCGCGGTGTTCCTCACACTCTCGTTCGCGTGTGCGCTCTTCGCGGGCGTGACCGTCGTCACGGTCGGTCTCTTTCTCCCGGGCACACTGTGCCTGCTGGCCGCACACGTGACCGACGCGGTCGACGCCGAGCGGTAACCGTACAGACGGCGACAGCCCCGCTCTCAGCTCGCCGCTTCGCTCTCCTCGCCGTCGTCGCGGACCACGACCGACTCGTGTCGGTCGCTCTCGGTGGCGGCGGTCCTGACGATCTCGGTGCCGATTAGCTGGACGAACCCCGGCAGGACCAGGATCGGCGCGATGACCAGCGGGATCGCCAGCAGCGTCCAGCCGACGGTCTGGACCAGCACCCAACCGGCCGCAGTCGGCTCTGCGAGCAGGAGCGTTACGCCGTCGCCGAACGCCGCCCGAACGTCCCGCGGGTTCTCGAAGGCCGCCCACAGCGTCAGCGCGTACGTCGCGACGACGAACCAGGCCGCCAGCACGTACACGCCGAACAGCGAGACGGCGAGACTGACCACGTCTCCGCCAGGGAGCGAGAGGAGCGTGATCGCGACGACCGACGCGACGAACGTGCCGAGGCCCAGCACTGGCCCCATCGTCTTCGCGTCCCGCATACCCGCCCAGAAGTAGGTGGTTCCCAGCGACACCTCGCGTTCGAGGACGACGGTCATCAATCGCGCACCGCCTGCGGCCACGAACCCGAGCATGAACGACGTGAGCCAGAGGCCGACCAGCGCACCCAGCGCACCCGCGAGGAAGATTCCGGTCACGAAGGGAAGCGCCGACACCGTCACGCCGAGACTGACGAGGACGACAGCGAACGGGTTACGCACCGTCAGACGCGCGCTTCGGACGACCGCTCCTGCGTACTTCATATCCTCCATCGACGGGCCAGACCCAATACTCCTGCGGTGAGCCACACCGTGTGCGAACGGCTCGAACGAACGATCCGGCCTCACCGGACGTGTTTGTGGCTGATTGGCCAGTACAAATCAGCGACGACGGTTCGATTTCGGTTCGACAGCAGTTCTGCGCCAGCACGAGCGACCGTCTCCCTCGTGTCCGTGCCGGATACCATTCCACGACGGAGTGTCTGCACCGTCACTGTGGCGCATATACTCGTTCACCATCAGCAACAGATATCCGCTGATGGCGGAAATACCGACAGTACTGTCCACAGGAAGATCAGATCCCGTGTCTCTCGTTGACTGAGGTCTCCCGACGAGATGGGGAATAGTAACGAATGTACTATTGTTATACTGGTCCAGATTGCCGGTATTCGCGTGCTCACGTGCCCGCTAGCTCATTTGGCACGGCCCGAGCAGCCGATCGGCGGCCAGGCTCACTACCGGATGACATGAATCTGTCCGCCCATACCGGATACTCGGTGCTCTGCGTCGGTCTGTCGAGACGAGCGGGGTCGACCGCGGTTCAGCATCTAGGAACTCTGGATCGGATCTAGTCACTCCAGCAGCTTCTGGGCACGCTTTTCTAGCCAGCTTTAGATCTATAGACCCAAAATACCATCCTGTATTGGGTTATCGGTCGCTTAAAACTCTATGGTATGACTTTCGGACTGTATTTCGAAATCGGGGTCAAGAAATGCATATCTGGATTTGGTTTTCTCGGCTTCAGCACTTTCTACCCAAAGACGAGTTACATAGTGGGAGATATAGATGTGCCGGTGCCGTGGCTACTCACCCAGTTCTGCTTGCCACTCCTGAACTTTCGCCATCAACTCGACCGGCGGGGTCTCGTTGACGTTCAGATCGGTGAGTTCGTCGAGGACGGCTTCTGTTTCAGGATCTATCGACGGTTCCGTGTCCCCCGTGTTCTGTTCGTGGCTCCCGTCGGTCGCGACGCGTTGCTCGCTCTCGCTCGCTCCGGTCGAGAACTCGCCCGAGTCGAGGTCGAAGACCACCTGTGTCGTCTCGCCCCCGCCACCACTGCCGCGCACGTCGATGGCCTCGTCCTCGCGCAGTCGGTCGAGCACGTCGCGCGAGCGGTCGACGACGGGGCCGGGAACGCCGGCCAGATCGGCGACGTGGACCCCGTAGGAGCGATCCGTCGGGCCGTCGCGCACGGTTCGCAAGAACGTCACCTCGCCGTCCGATTCGTCGGCGGCGACGTGGACGTTCTGGACGGTGGGGAGTTCGTCGCCCAGCACCGTGAGTTCGTGGTAGTGGGTCGCAAAGAGGGTCTTGCACCTGATCTCGTTGACGATGTACTCCGAGGCCGCCCAGGCGATCGAGATGCCGTCGTAGGTCGCGGTCCCGCGGCCCACTTCGTCCAGTATCACCAGCGACTCGTCGGTCGCCGAGTGGAGGATGTTCGACAGTTCCTGCATCTCGACCATGAACGTAGAGCGCCCCTGTGCCAGTTCGTCCAGCGCGCCCACGCGAGTGTAGATGCCGTCGACCAGCCCCACTGTCGCCCCGCGTGCGGGGACGAAGCTGCCGACCTGTGCCAGCAGCGTAATGAGCGCGGCCTGGCGCATGTACGTCGATTTGCCGCTCATGTTGGGTCCCGTCACGATCAGGAACTGACGTTCGTCGTCCATTCGCAGATCGTTGGGGACGAACTCGGTGGTCTGCTCGACGACGGGATGGCGGCCGGCCTCCACGTCCAGCGCGCGGCTGTCGGTCAGTTCGGGTCGGCTCCAGTCGTTGCGAACGGCGTGGATCGCCAGCGAGGCGACGGCGTCGAGTTCGGCCAGCACGCGGCCCACGTCCTGCAGGAGCGTCGCCCGCTCGGCGACGGTCTCACGCAACTGACCGAACAGTTCGTACTCCATGTCGTGGCGCTGTTCTTCCAGCCGGAACACCGCCCGCTCTTTCTCCTGGAGTTCGTCGGTCGTAAAGCGCTTAGAGTTTTTCAGCTCCTTGATCTGGTCGTACTGTTCTGGAACGTCGTCGGCCTCGCTCTTGCCCACCTGGATGTAGTAGCCGTCGGTCTTGTTGCGATCCACGGAGAGGTGGGTGATCCCCGTCCGCTCTTTCTCGCGGTCGGGCAGGGTCTCCAGCCACTCCAGGGCGTCCTCGTGGCGCTCGATCAGGTCGTCCAGTTCGTCGTCGTACCCACGGTCGAACAGCCCGCCCTGTCGGACAGTGCCGGGCGGGTCGTCGACGAGCGCGGCGTCGAGTTCCGCGGCGAGGTCGGCGACGGCGTCGCGGTCGAGGCGGTCGAGTGCCTCGGCCAGCGGCGAGTCGGCCAGTCGCCCGTCGTCGTCGACGACCGCCTCGACGGTCTCCAGCAGCGAGAGCGTGCCGGCGACCGCACGGAGGTCCCGGGCGTCGGCGCTGCCCGAGACGGCCTTCGAGGCCAGTCTCTCCAGGTCGTAGGCGTCGGATAGGGTCTCACACAGCTGTTCGCGGGCCATCGCGGCCTCGGTCAGCGCCCCGACGCAGGACTGGCGGCGCGTGAGTTCGCCCCGATCACGCCGCGGGCGCTGGAGCCACTCCCGCAGCAGGCGCGCGCCGGCGGCCGTCGTGGTGTGGTCGATCGTGTCGAACAGTGACCCGTCGCCGTCACCCTGCATCGTCTCGGTGAGTTCGAGGTTGCGCTGGGTCGTCGCGTCCAGGTTCACGTGGTCGGTCGCCCCGTAGGCCTGCAGGCGCGTCACCGACGCGAGCGTCCCGACGCCGGTCTCCTCGACGTAGGCGAGGACGGCACCGGTGGCCTGGATAGCCGCTTCGTCGTCGGCGATTCCGACGCTGTCGACGGTCTCGGCCCCGAAATGATCGCGCACCCGGTGGCCGGCCCGGCCCGGCGCGAACGATTCTTCGGTGTGCAGCGTCAGCGCGGCGTCGGTGCGCTCGCGCAGTCGATCCAGAAAGTCGTCGTCGGAGCGCAGCGTCGGACCGGGCAACACCTCGGCGGGGTCGAACTTGTACAGTTCCGTCTGGGCCCGCGAGCGGGCGTCCTCGCCGTCGAGTTCGGTGACGTGGAACTGTCCGGTGGTCACGTCGGCGACCGCGAGTCCGTAGGCCGACTCTCCCCCACCGCCCCCGTCGCCGGCGACGACCGCCGCGAGGTACTGGGCGGCGTCGTCGGTCGTCTCCAGATGGGTGCCAGGCGTCACGACGCGGGTAATCTCGCGGGCGTGGCCGTCGGCGGTCTCGTGCTGGTCGGCAACGGCGACCCGGTAGCCCCGCTCGACCAGCGCGGAGACGTAGGGGGTCAGATCGTCGACCGGGACGCCCGCCATCGGGTACGACGAGCCGTGCGAGGACTTCTGGCTGATCTTCAGGTCGAGTTCGTCGGCGACGAGTTCCGCGTCCTCGTCGAAGAACTCGTAGAAGTCACCGCACTGCATCGCGAGAATGTCGGCATCACTGTCGGCCTTCAGCGAGAGGAACTCCCCGACGATGCCCGTCGCCTCTGTCATACCCGCCCGTGGGTTCGACGGGGGCCTAAGGGTTGTGGGTCGCTGCTAGGGGTCGTCTTTCGTTTCGCAGTGATTGCTGCGATTGAGACACCGAAAGACTCGCGTCGCTCGCGTGTCGCTAGTGCTCCCGCTCGCATCGTGGTTCTCACTTTGTTCCGAACCACGCACCGCTCGACTTTCGGTGTCTAAGCTGCTGCTTCTTGCTTCACCAAACACGATCGCTGTGGCGGTCAGCGAACGTCGAAAAGAGCCGACCAGTGATGCCCACGGTCGAAAACGGATCGCCTACTCGAATCGCTGGACGGCCTCGTCGTAGCGGGCGCTGGGTTCGTCCCAGTCGACGACCTCGAAGAAGGCGTCGATGAAGTCGCCACGGGCCGGGCCGTAGTCGTAGTAGTAGGAGTGTTCCCACACGTCCAGCGCCAGAATGGGGTGGCTGCCCCAGAGCGCGCCCTGGTCGTGCTTGTCGACGGTGACGGTGCGTAGTTGATTGCTGAAGCTGTCGTAGACCAGCAGCGCCCAGCCGCCGGCGGCGGCAGCGGCGGCCTCGAACTCGCCTTTCCAGCCCTCGTAGCTCCCGAAGTCTTCCGCGATGCGGTCGGCGAGGGCACCCGTCGGCTCGTCGCCGCCGTCGGGGCTCATCGACTGCCAGAACAGGTCGTGGAGGATGTGTCCAGAGCCGTTGTGGGTTACGTCGCCCAGCGCGGCGGCTGTCGAGGAGTAGTCGCCAGTCTCGCGGTTCTCCGAGAGCGTCGCCTCGGCGCTGTTCCAGCCGTTGACGTAGCCCTGATGGTGGGTGTCGTGGTGCCACGTCAGGACCTGTTCGCTAATGTGCGGTTCCAGTGCGTCGTAGTCGTACGGTAGCGGCGGTAGTTCGTGGTCTGTCATGTGTTTCGTCGATAGTAATCACGGGCGAGAGGGGCATGGGCGTTTCCTGAAGCGCACTTTTGTAGCCTATATGATTGAATCCGAATGGCCGTCCGTGACGCTTCCGACCACCCCAGCGATAGCCGGGGCAGCTATTTGTCTGGGGCGGTGTAACAGAGGGTACATGGGCGAGGTGTCGCGTGGGGTACTCGCGCTGCTGGTCGTGCTGGGGCTCACCGGCAGCGTCGCGCCCGTCCCGAACCCGGGGTGGAATGGGAGCGAGAGTGGCGTCCTCTCCTCGGCGACACCGGAACGCAGCGAACTACAGACGCCGGTCGAGCCACCGTCGGTCGACGACGCCGGGTCGCTGGACCGTGAGATGATGCCAGCCGAGACCGTCGCGAGTCGGGACGCCCTCCAGACCGACGATACGATCTATCTCGCCCAGCAGTTCCAGCGGCTGCCCGACCAGCCCGGAACCGTCAGCGTGCGGCAGGTCTACGCCGTTCCCGACCGACTCGTCTCCCTCGGGACGGAGATCCCGGCCGACGGAACCCTGACTGGCCGCGATGGGTTCGTCCACATCAACGCCACGCACTTCCGGTGGGACGGCACGACCCCCCGGCCCGAGATCAGCTACGAGTTGCCCGTCAACGAGACGGTCGATCGAACGGACCCACAGGCCGCGTCGGGGCGCTATCTCTACACCGATACGGCCAACTGGTCGCTGTTCGAGCGCCCGTCGACGCCGACGCGCTGGGAGGCCACGGGCAGGACGCCGATCCGGTTCGAACGCCGGTCCTCGACGGCCGGGCCGGGCGAGGCCGGCCAGTGGCTCGTGTTCCTCGGCGAGTCCGAGACCCACGAGCGGACGGCCGCCGGCCAGCAGTTCCGCCTCGTCGTTCCGGCGGCCGCGAACCTGAGTGAGTCGCCCGACGCGATCCTCGACGCGCTCGCCAACGGCTCGGACGCGCTGCGCGTCGGCGACCGCGACGAGCGGGTCTTCATGATCGCCGCGCCGACCGACGGGATCGGCTGGGGCGTTCGGGGCCTCCAGACCGGTGACACGGACCTCTGGGTCCGCGACAGCGAACGCCTCGACACCGCGGACAGCGCGTGGCTCCACGAGTACGTCCACTCGCGCCAGTCGTTCAGGCCGACGAGTCGGACGGCGTGGTTCACCGAGGCGTCGGCGTCGTACTACGCCGCCCTGCTCTCGCTCGAACAGGACGCCATCGACTTCCAGGCGTTCCGCGACCGCATGCGCAAGGGAACGTGGCCGGTGTACGACCGTGTCGTCCTCGCTAACACCTCGACGTGGGTGCGCTCGCCCCAGTACTACAAGGGCTCGCTCGTCGCCGGCCAGCTCGACCGACAGCTTCGCGTCGCGACCGACCGCGAGCAGACGCTTCAGGACGTGTTCCGGGCGATGAACGAGCGTCGCGGCCCGGTCTCTCAGCTCGACCTCCTCAACGCGCTTGGCGACGCCGGGGGCACCGATCTGCTGGACGTGGGCCAGACCTACACCGAGACGCCGGCCAACGTCACGATGTGGAACCGGACGACCCACGCGGCGGTGTTCGGGCAGTTGCCCGCACGGATCGGCTACGAACTCCCGTCGGTCGGATCGTCCGACGCCTACCATATCACCGGCCGGTACCGCAACGTCACCGCTCGGGGAAGCGAATCGATCGAACTGGTGACCGGCGAGCGCCTGACCGTCGACGCCGCCGTGAGCAACGTCGGCGGCACCGCCGGTCAGTACAACCTCTCGATGCGAGTCAACGGGACCACAGTCAACGAGACCAGCGGTCGGATCGGTGCCAGTAGCACCACGACGGTCCCGCTGTCCCACCGCTTCCCGACCCCCGGTACCTACGTCGTCGCCATCGACGGCTCGACGGTCAACGTCACGGTCGAGCGGCCGGCCAGCGCCCGCGTCGTCGGGCTCTCGGCCGCACAGTCACAGCTCAGACAGGGCGAGTCCGTCGCACTCACCGCGACGGTGTACAACGGCGCGCCGACGCCCGGCCGGATGACCGTCGTGTTCACGCGGAACTTCGACGAGGTCGAGCGGGTCCGGGTCGCGCTGGCTCCCAACAGTACGGCCTTCGTCACGCGCCGGATCAGCCTCCCCACCGCGGGCACCACCTCGCTCGGTGCCGGTAGTGTCCAGCCTGTCGAGATCGCTGTCGAACCCGCACCGGTCCAGACCACGAGAGGCGGGACGGCGACCGAGGCGGTCACGACGACGGGAACGACCACCACGCAGACTCCTTCCGCATCGACTACGACGGCCGCCGACGGCCCCGGCTTCGGTCTCGTCGTGTCACTGCTCGCGGTCGTGCTGGCCGCGCTCGCTGCACTGAATCGCCGGCGACACGGGCGGTGACCGGCGACCTCACGTCACTCGTCGACGTTCGCGACGACCGTCTCGACGCGTGCCAGTAGCCTCTCGGCCGTGGCCGCCAGCAGACACACCCGTTCGCCGTGGTCGTCGACGATCGCTGCCGGCGTCGCCTCGGTCGCGGCAAAGGCCGCTCGCACTCGCTCGTCGGCGTCCGGTTCGGTGACCGTCGCGACCGGGCCGTCGAGGCCCACCAGCGCGTCGACGACGGCCGGTGTCGCTGTACACGCCACCCCGAAGCGAAGCGCCGGATCGTGTTCACGAGCGGCGAGCACGTCGTCGATCAGTGCCGTCTCGACGCCAAACCGGACGCCGCGGTTGGGCCGCAGTCCGTCTCTCGTCCGGCCGATCCCGCCTTCGACGGCGGCAACGTCAGCCGGCGACTCGGCGTACGGTGTCGCGCCGACGACGTTGGTGACGCCACGGGGGACCAGCGCCGCCGCGTCGGCGTCCAGCAGCCCGGATACGACCGTCTCGACGGCCTCGGTGGTCTCCGTCCGCGCGGCCTCGTTGCGCGCTTCGACGGTGTGGTGGACCGACCCTGCCCCCTCGCCCACGTCAGCGCTGTAGCGGACGGCCCGCGAGAGCAGGGCGATCCCCTCGCCGACCGCGGTCGGCAGGTCGTCGCCGTGGGCCAGTCGAGTCGCGATCGCACTGGAGAGCGTACAGCCAGAGCCGTGGGTCGCGTCGGTGTCGATCCGGTCGTGGCGGTAGGTGTGGACTGTCTCGCCGGTGACGAGCGTGTCGACGATGTCGTCGCCGGGGACGTGGCCGCCCTTGACCAGCGCAGCGTCGGCACCCGTCTCCACGAGCGCCTCGCCCGCACGGCGGGCCGCGTCGGCATCGGTCACCTCGACCCCGGTCAGCACCTCGGCCTCGTCGGCGTTGGGCGTTACGAGCGTTGCTTCGGCGATCAGATCCTCGTAGGCGGCCTCGGCCTCGCGGTCGAGCAACCGATCGCCGCTGGTCGCGACCATCACCGGGTCGACGACCAGCGCCGGCAGGTCGTCGCCGCGGGCCGCGACCGTCTCGACGATTTCCGTGGTCGCCAGCATCCCCGTCTTGACCGCCCGCACGTCGAAGTCCTCGACGACGGCGTCGATCTGACCCTCGACCTCGGCGGGATCGAGCGTCGTCACAGCCCGGACACCACGCGTGTTCTGAGCGGTGACGCTCGTGATCGCCGTCGTCGCGAACGCGCCACCTGCCTCGATGGTCTTCGTGTCTGCCTGAATGCCCGCGCCGCCGCCGCTGTCGCTGCCCGCGATCGAGAGCACGACCGGCGGAACGACTGGTGCTGCCTGACGTGTCATACCCGTCGTGTCGGCGACCCACCCCTAATCGGTGATGGTTCATAGTGTTTATTGTAGATTATTTCCGGATCGCGCCGACCCGGGGTCGGCGCGTACCGGTAAATCGCTACAATAATCACTATCAGACGGATTCTTGTCGATCCGGGAAACGGCTACAAGAATCCGTCTCAGGACGCGCCCACCGACTGCGTGGGCCCATACCCTCTCCGATCTGTCGGGTGGCGTATTTTCCACCGTCAGATCACCGGCTTAATCTCTCGCCGCCGTGAAAATAATAAATATTTATGATAGTTGGTCCTATATATCGGGCAACCCGGTTCGCCGGGTGGCATGGGACGATGACAGGGACAGTCGACCAAACAGGTGGGGCACAGACTGACAAATACGGGACGTTCGTGACTGGCGACGGCAACTTCGTGGTCTACGACCGCGAGAACCCCGACGCCTGGATCCAGTCGGACTACGCGCTCGATGTGGGCGGGCAGTAGGCCGACAGCGAACGACCGCCACGGCTGGCAGTGTGGAATTACTGCGCCGCGTTCTCGATTTCCGATGCCGACGAACGCCTAGTATGGTACTAGGACTGCATACCATATCCGGGACAAGGCTTATACAGTACATTCCATTGTGACTGGGTAACGCACTCCAATCCATGACCGACACGAACACTCGCCCTGACACGACCGACGAGCAACCAAGCGAGGACGAGCAGTACGGCGCGTTCACGACCGGTGACGGCGATACGATCGTCTACGACCGGACGAACTCGGCGGCCTGGATCCAGTCGGACTACGCCGTCGAGGTGGGCCCCGACCCCTCCTCTGCCTAAGCTCTGACAGTCTCTCGCGACCAGCACACGACCGGCCAATCCTCTTGTGTCCTGATCGGTAAGCACCGACTACGATGAGCAACGACGAGACGGTCACCGTCTACTCCGACTACGTCTGCCCGTTTTGCTATCTCGGTCGAGAGTCGCTCTCCCGGTATCAGGGCACGCGGGAGGACGACCTGCGGATCGAGTGGCGACCGTTCGACCTCCAGTCGCACAAGCGCCGCCCAGACGGGACTATCGACCACTCCGTCGAGGACGGGAAAGACGACGAGTACTTCGAGCAGGCCAAGGAGGGGGTTCGACGCCTCCAGGAGAAGTACGACGTCGAGATGGAACTGGACCTGGCCAGCGACGTGGACTCGCTGAACGCCCAGATCGCCTCCTATCACGTCCAGTCGACCCACGACTACGAGACGTGGCTGGCCTTCGACGAGGCCATCTTCGCGGCGCTGTGGCAGGACAGCCGGGACATCGGCGACCCGGACGTGCTGGTCGATCTGGCCACCGACGCGGGCATCGACGCCGACGAGATCCGGTCGGCACTCGACGACGACTCGCTCCGTGAGGAGGTCCGCGAGCAGTTCACGGCCGCCCAGCGCGAGGGGGTCACCGGCGTCCCGACTTTCGCCTACGACGACCACGGTGCCCGCGGCGCGGTCCCGCCCGAGCAACTCCAGCGGCTAGTCGAGGGGACGTAGCCGCCCCGCCGGCGGTGGCGCTCACGACTCGCCAAGGAACTGTCTCACGTCGTCGACGGGGACGAAACCGTCCTCTTTCGTCTTCGTCAGTTCGCCGTCCTCGAACAGCAACAGCTTCGGGACCGAGCGCACGTCGTACTCCTCGACCAGCACGGAGTCGTCCCGGGGATTCATCGTCACGACGGGTACATCCGTGGCCTTCGCGACGGCACCCAGCACTGGTTCCATCGACGCACAGATCGTACACCCCTCGGTGTGAAACTCCACGAGGACGCGGTCGTGTTCGGCGAGCAGCTTCTCCAGCGCGGCCTTCGAGTCGATGACGTGGGGGCGGTTCTGCGTGGTGGGGGCCATACCTCCGACTACGAGGGCCAGCGGAGTAAGTTATGGCATCGATACCGACGGCGAAGCGTCGCCGGCGTCAGAACAGCCCTTGCCCGGCCAGCACGTACAGCGCCGTCGAGATCAGGACGAACAGGCCGGCGACGAACAGCTTCAGCGTCCGCGTACTGAACGTCGAGGTGACGTAGGGGGCGATCTGGCCCCCGGTGACCGTCGCCGGGACGGTGAAGACGACCATGTTCCACGGCGTCGACGCCAGATCGAGCTGGTGGGCTCCGACGAGGCCGCCGCCGAAGACGTGAGTCAGCGAGGCGGCGATGGCGGTCGTCGCGACGATGATGTGGTTGGTGCCGATGGCGACGCGGACGGGGATCTTCGAGCGCAGCATCGAGACGATACCGATCTCGCCGATCCCGAAGCCGGCGACGCCCTGGAACACCCCGCCGAAGCCGTAGGTGCCGAAGCGTTCGAGGTAGCCAGAGCGGTCGTAGCGGTACTCGGTGCCGCTGCGGTCGACGCGGGTGACCGTGCCGTCGTCGTCGACACTGACGCCGGCGTGGCCGAGTTTGTCGTCGTCGTTTGGCAGGTCGCTCCCCCCGTCGGCCGCGGCCGTCGGCTCGTCGTCGCTGCCGTGGCCGTGCGAGAGGTCGAGGTTGAAGAGGAGGTACGCCGACAGCGTCAGCACGACGGCCAGCAGCAACTGGAACACCGGTTCCGGGAGAAAGAAGGAGAGGAACGCGCCACCGACCACTAGCGGGAGCGCGCCGCCGACGATGGCCGTCCCGACCCGGCGGTCGACCAGCCCGTGGGCGACGAACGCGACGGCGGAACTGGACAGGCCAAAGGACTCGCTGATCAGGCCGATCTTGACGATCGTCGGCGCGTCCAGCGGCGTGGCCACCAGCGGGTAGACGAAGATCAGGAACGGGACGAACAGCGCCGCGCCGCTGATACCCACCGTGTTGACGATGGTTGCGCCCAGCAGGAAGCAGGGGAACAACCACCAGTATTCGAGCCAGTAGCCGCTCCCGCCGGCCCCGTCGGTCGGCGCGAACAGGTACACCAGCGCGACGAACAGCACCGGCGCTGTGAACACGAAGAAGTGCTGATGTTTGAGAAACGACGACACGATTCGTGCGTACGACGACTTCGACTCGGTCGATGTCGATGTCACGAGCGGATAGCCCTACGTGGGGGAAACGGGCTTAAAAAAGTGAATGTCGAAACCGGTTTTGGTGGGCGTTCCCACGCCGCGGACGGCGGTTTCGCCGCTCGTTAGGCCGGCGTCGAGGGCGTCGTGGCCGCGGCCGACTCGCCGCCGAAGTCCTCGCGTTCGTCCTCGCGCAACTGCGTGTAGGCGTCGGTCGTCACGGCCAGGCCGTACAGCGAAACAGGGGCGATCATCACGGAGACGAGAACGCTGAACAGGCCCGACGGGCCGCCGGCGACGGCGACCATCGCCGAGCCGAAGCCGATGATCCCGCCGAACAGGCCACCGACAGCCATCAACACGAGCAGCAGCGCGAAGATTTCGAGGCGGTTGCCCGTCGCCAGGCCCCAGCTATGGCGGAGCGCGTCGACGAAGTTCTCACCCTCCGCGGCGACGTAGATCGGCATGAACACGAAGCTCACGAGGACGAACAGCCCAGGGACGAGCAGCGCGACCAGCCCGATCCAGTACAGCAGCGAGAAGACGATCCCGCCGACGGCGAGATTCACGAGGGCCCACACGATCCCATCGGTGAAGGCGTCGGCGGGGAACGAGTCACGCGCCTCGGCGACGAAGGTGCGGACGGCGACGATCGAGAGATAGCTCAGGGCCAGCAGGCAGGCCAGCACGGCGATTCCCTGCAGCCACAGCGGCCCGCCCAGCGCGAATTGGAGCGTGCCGGCCGTCTCGATGTCGTACTGTCGGTACAGTTCGATAACGATGCCGTTGAACGACGACTGATAGACGACGTAGGTCAGCGCGTAGGCCAGCAGCAGTATGCCGCCGGTGCGGCTGACGAGTCGGTCGAAGCCGCCTCTGAGGGCGGTACCGATCTGGAGGGACATTGCGTTCGGGGATGGACGCGGTGGTATCATTTTCCTTTCGGTAGGGTGACAAGGCACCGCTCGTGTCCCCGCGACCCGCAGTATATTAAAGCGACGAGAGCCTCCCTCTCGCGTATGGACGCGGCGGTGGGCGCACCCGAGAAGATGGCCGAGCAGGCCGACGAGCTGACGCCGATGATGAGCCAGTACTACGAGCTCTGTCGGGCCTACGACGACTCGCTGGTCCTCTTTCAGGTGGGGGACTTCTACGAGGCCTTTTGCGGAGCGGCCGAGCGGGTCGCGCGGCTCTGTGAGATCACGCTCACCAAGCGCGAGGACTCGACGGGCCAGTACCCGATGGCGGGGATTCCCATCGACAACGCCGAGAGCTACGTCGAGACGCTGCTGGATGCGGGCTATCGGGTCGCCATCGCCGATCAGGTCGAGGACCCCGACGAGGTCTCCGGCATCGTCGAGCGCGCCGTCACCCGGATCATCACGCCCGGCACCCTCACCGAAGACGCGCTGCTGGGGTCGCCGGACAACAACTACGTCGCGGCGCTGACGGCCAGCGCCGGGGGCGGCGGGGCGAGCGACGAGACCCGCTACGGGCTGGCGATGCTGGACGTGTCGACCGGCGACTTCTACGCGACCAGCGTCGCCGACACCGACGCCGTCGCCGACGAGGTGGGGCGGTTCGCGCCCGCCGAGGCCATCGTCGGCCCGGGGGTGACCGTCGACGAGGACGCCGTCTTCGGCACGGCGGCGATGGTGACGCCCTACGACGAGGTGGTCTTCGAGCGCGAGGCCGCCGCCGAGCGCGTGCGGACGTACTTCGGTCAGCCCGACTCGCTGCTGGCCGACGACGTGGAGGTGCGGGCCTGTGGCGCGCTGCTGGAGTACGCCGAGTACACCCGCGGGGGCGGTGCGGGCACGAGCGACGAGATCGCCGAGGGCGAGGGCGGCCGGCTGGACTACCTGAATCACCTCACGCGCTACGACCCCCGCGAGTACATGCTGCTGGACGCGGTGGCGCTCGATAGTTTGGAGCTGTTCGAGCGCCGGTCCGTGCGGGGCCACGAGGGGCGCACCCTCGTCGACACCGTCGACGAGACCGCCTGCGCGCTGGGCCGCCGACGGCTCAACGACTGGCTGCGCCGGCCGCTGCTCGACGAGGGCCGGATCGAGCGCCGCCACGAGGCCGTCGCCGAACTCGTGGGCGACCTCCAGACCCGCGAACGGCTCCACGACCTGCTCGCGGACGTGTACGACCTCGAACGACTGATCTCGCGCGTCTCGCGCGGGCGGGCCAACGCACGGGATCTGCGCTCGCTCGCGGCCACGCTCGCGGTCGTCCCCGACGTGCGCGAGCAACTGGCCGACGCCGAGAGCGACCTGCTGTCGGACCTGTACGACGGCCTCGATCCGCTGGCGGACGTGCGCGAGGAGATCGAGGCGGCGATCCGCGCGGACCCGCCACAGGAAGTGACCGAGGGCGACGTGATCCGCGAGGGGTACGACGACGAACTGGACGACCTCCGGTCGACCGAGCAGTCGGGCAAGCAGTGGATCGACGATCTGGAGATCAACGAACGCGAACGCACCGGGATCGACTCGCTGAAGGTGGGCCACAACTCGGTGCACGGCTACTACATCGAGGTGACCAACGCCAACCTCGACAGCGTCCCCGAGGACTACCAGCGCCGCCAGACGCTGAAGAACTCCGAGCGGTTCGTCACGCCCGAACTGAAAGAGCGAGAGGAGACGATCATGCGGGCCGAGTCCGCCGCCGACGACCTCGAATACGACCTGTTCCGCAAGGTGCGTTCGACCGTCGCCGAGGCGGCCGAACGCGTCCAGACACTGGCCGACCGGCTGGCGACGCTGGACGTGCTGGTGGCCTTCGGCGAGGTCGCGGCCGCCCACGACTACTGCCGGCCGACCGTCGGCGGCGACGCCATCGACATTTCGGCCGGTCGCCACCCCGTGGTCGAACGCGCCGAGGAGTCGTTCGTCCCCAACGACGCCGACCTGACGCCCGACGCGCCGTTCGCGATCATCACCGGGCCCAACATGAGCGGGAAGTCGACCTACATGCGCCAGGTCGCCCTGATCGCGGTGCTGGCACAGGCCGGGAGCTTCGTCCCCGCACGCGAGGCCACGCTGCCGGTCCTCGACCGCGTGTTCACCCGCGTCGGCGCGAGCGACGACATCGCGGGCGGGCGCTCGACGTTCATGATCGAGATGACCGAACTCGCGGACATCCTGCAGGGGGCGAGTAGCGACTCGCTGATCTTGCTCGACGAGGTCGGCCGCGGCACCTCGACGGCCGACGGGCTGGCGATCGCTCGCGCCGTCACGGAGCACATCCACGACGAGATCGGCGCGTACACCCTCTTTGCGACCCACCACCACGACCTGACGGGGATCGCCGAGGATCTCGCCGGCGTCCACAATCTCCACTTCGAGACGCGTCAGGACGGCGACGGCGTGGTCTTCGAGCACAGCGTCGCCCCCGGGCCGGCGGCGGCCTCCTACGGCATCGAGGTCGCGGACCTGGCCGGCGTGCCCGAGGCAGTCGTCGAGCGCTCGCGATCGGTGCTGGACGGGGAGCAGGACGACCCGACAGAACCAGAGAACACGCAGTCGGGCGCTGGCGAGGAGCGACCGGACCGAACGAACGGTCACCATCCGGGAGCGACGGCCGACGAATCGACTGCCGGGACGACGGCGGCTGTCACGTCAGATCGGTTGCGACAGCGTCTGCGGGAACTGGACGTGGCGACGATGACGCCCATCGAGGCGATGAACGCGCTCGCGGACCTGCAGGATGCGTGTGAGGAGTCCCGGTCGGACCGCTAGCGCCGCCCGGTGTCGTCAAAGAGTGCGGTGACGAGCTTTCGCTCGGCCGCCCGGAGGTGTTTGTGCAGCGTCGCGCTGGCGATGCCGAGTTCTTCGGCCAGTGTCTGGGCGTCGGTCTCGCGGGGCCAGTCGTAGTAGCCAGCCTCGTGGGCCGCCCGCATGACCTCCCGCTGGCGGTCGGTAAAGCGGGTCGCGATCAGTCGCTGGAGTTCCCACTCGCCGACGATCGGTGTCGCCGTCGACTGCTCGTGTTTCGTCGCCAGTTGTGCCGCCTCGTACTCGTCGAGGAACGCCTCGATGACGGCGCTCGGATCGGCGCTGTGGGGGATGTCGGCGACCAGCCGCGCGGTGTCGTCCTCCCCGCGGATCTGTCGCGGTAGCGCGCCGGCTTCCGCGAGATGGACCGCGGGACAGCTGTCCGTCGCGACGGTGAACTCGAACAGCCCGGCCTCGTCGTTCGTCGTCAGGAGTTGGGCCTCGACGCCGTCGAAGGTCTCGGCCGCGTCGAACACTGTCTCGGGTTCGGTGCCGGTGAACGTGAAGAACTCGGCGTACCCCTCGTCGCGCGGGATGATCTCTTCGAGCCGTGCGGTACAGGACTCCTGGGCGGTCACTTCGAAGAACGGGTATTCCACCCCCGAAAGGTCGAACTCGACCCGCGTCACTGCCGTCGCCGATGGCGGGTCAGCGTCACCACTCATACTGTGTGATTGCAATGGGTGCGGTATATGTCTCGGGGCTACGTCTCTAGCCAGATTGCCTTTGTCGGTAGCGACCGACGTAGATCCATGGTCCTCGACGGCGCGAAAGAGCGAGACACTGACCCCCTCCTTTCGTCGACGGAGACGGCACCGCCGACGGCCGAGTCGATCGTCGACGCGGTCGCCGCGGCGACCGGGTCACCCCCGTCCGAGCTACCGCCGCTGTACGACGCGGTCGACACCGGCGCGCTCGACCGGTTCTTCGACTCGACCGCTCACAGCACCGTCACGTTCCGCTACCTCGATTTCCGCGTGACCGCTGCCGGCGACGGCACCGTCGAAGTGTATCCACTTGACGGGTAGCGACCCCGTTCGCGCCGATCACGCCTCGGGCGGCGACAGCGAGACGAACTCTAGTCCCTTCTGGGCCAGCAGTTCCCGCGCTCGGTCGGTCACCGACGGCGCGACCAGAATCCCCCGGAGTTCGGCGTCGTCGTGGAGGTCGCGGGCCAGCGCGTCGACGTAGCGGTCCAGTTGGCCGACCGCGTCCGGCCCGACACGCCGTCGTTTCAACTCCACGACGACGGTGCGGCCGTCGTCGTCCTCGCCGTAGATGTCGACCGCGCCGGCCGGCGTCGTCCGCTCGGTGGCGAGTGGCGTGAACGACGGTTCGACGAGGTCGGGGTCGTCGAGGATGCGCTCGCGCAGGTCCGCTTCGGTGCCCGACAGCGAGAGGTCGGAGGCGTCGGTCACGTCGAACGCGGCCGCGTGGGCGACCGACTCGAACGTGACTACCAGTTCTTCCTCGGGCGTCGACCGCTCGCTCTCGACGACGAGGTCGCCCTCGGCGACCCGAACCGAGTGCTCACAGCCTGGCGGTTGCCAGTTCACTGGCTGTTGGCCCTCGTCGGTGTGGACCAGCGCCGCGCCGTCGGGCTTGAGCATGACGTGGCGGTCGCCCGACCCGAGCGTGCTGGTCGCGCGCCCGTCGTAGTCGACTCGGCAGCGGCCAAAGAGCGTCACCAGCGCGCCCGTCTCGATGCCCCGCTCGACGAGGTCGGCGGCGGCGTCGGGGGTCGGATCGGCGAGCGTCCGGGTCGCGTCGTCGGGGGTCGTCACGGACGCTGGTAATCAGTCGGTCGGTAAAAAGGACGCGTCGTCGCGCTCCCGGAGCGGTGCCCGGCGGGCGAGCGTTCGCCGCAGGACCTGCCGGGCCGTGGCGGCGTCGAGGTCGCCCGCGTCGACGGCCCGACCGAGACGTTCCTTCTGGTCGACAAGCGTTCGCCTGATCGAGGTGGCGTCGTCGGTCGGGCCGACAAGCACCAGTGGCTTCCCGCCATCGATCCCCAGCGGACAGACGGCGTAGGTCCGACACTCGTAGTCGGTGTCGACGACCACGAGCGACTCGACGCTGGGGTCGATGGCCGCCAGGACCCGGTCGGGGGAGACGTGGCGGG